>Ga0307408_100000251_pt1 | contig 55554 bp, 35 predicted proteins | sample 322Cmetagenome_FD_202116 | JGI IMG/M metagenome (GOLD analysis project Ga0307408, IMG submission 202116) | Maize rhizosphere microbial communities from greenhouse at UC Davis, California, United States - 322HYB-C-3 | ecosystem: Host-associated > Plants > Roots > Rhizosphere > Soil | place... | reverse complement strand
GTCCATGTTGGCCACCCGTTAATCAATGCCGGGCTTCTCACCCGGCTGGGTCTTGCGACTCTGCCCGTAAAGGCCTGGTGACGGGGCCTTGCGGCCCGCTCCCCTCGATCATGTTGCATGCCAGCTTCGGCCATGGGCGGTAACCCGCACTCCACTGTTGGCCTTGCGGTAAGCCGTTTCGTGCTTACCCTATCGCTTGTCTGCGCCAACCGCTTTCAGAGCTACAGACTGAGGAAGCATCTGTAGGTGAGTCTGGTACTTACATGCAACGTAGCGCCCGCGCTACTCGGCATTGAAGCCCGGGTTAAAGACATCCGGGGCGCTTGATCTGGTCAACCCGAGCTTGCGATGTTTTGCAAGCTCCGGCCTTGAGGCCGGGGTAGTTGACGGGTACCACCTCTGATCACTCAGTTCAATTTCGTGTCTGCCGGCATGGCTTGCGCCAGCCATGCGCTGAAGAAGCGGCGCGCCTGTTCCTGCAAGGCCGCGCCGTGGCGCGCGGCGCAGCGCCGCAGCGCCGTCACGTCCACGCCGGCGCCGGCGATCTCACACGCATGGCCGACCAGCCAGTGTTCGATCTGCTCGCCCTGCGCTTCCAGGTGAAATTGCAGTCCCAGTGCACGGGGACCATAGGCGAACGCCTGGTTCCGGCACACGGCAGTCGACGCCAGGTGCGCCGCGCCGGCCGGCAAGGTAAAGGTGTCGCCATGCCAGTGCAGTACGTCCGCCAACTCGCCGGAGAGGAAGCGCAAGGGCGAATCCTGCCCCGCATTGGTCAAGGTCAGCGGCGCCCAGCCGATTTCCTTGACGCCCGACGCATACACTTCGCTGCCCAGCGCGGCAGCCATCAGTTGCGCGCCCAGGCAAATGCCCAGGGTGGCCCGCCCGGCCGCCAGCCGTTCCTTCAGCAGCGCCTTTTCCACCCGCAGGAAGGGATAGCGGTCATCTTCATAGACCCCGATCGGTCCGCCCAGCACCACCAGCAGGTCGGGCGCGATCGCTTTCACCTGCGCGGCCAGGCTGGCATGCCAGGCCGGCAGGTAATGCACCGTATAGCCTTGTTCCACCAGCACCGCTTCCAGCGATCCCAGGTGTTCAAACGCGATGTGCTGTATTGCGACGACGTTTTTCATGATGTCACCCCTTAGCGGTTGCGGCCGGCGGCAAATTCGCCGTGGTACATCATCAAGCCGTCGTCCATGCTGTACACCTTGGTGACGGTGTCGGTCTCGGTATCGATCTTGATCAGGTGGTCGGAAATGAAGCTCGAGACATATACCGCGTCGCCATCTTCGGTGGCGCTGGCGGTATGGGCGTTACGGAAGTCGGCCGGCAAACCCTGGCCCGGCGCCAGGCGCTTGATGAACGTGGGCGCGGCAGGATTGGACACGTCCCAGATCGACACGTAGCCGTCGCGGCCATAATCGGTGGCCGGCGCACCGGGTTTGCGGCCCCAGGAATCCTCTTCCGCGACATACAGCTTGTCATGCGCCAGCGCCACATCCGATGGCGAGCGCAGCAAACCGGGCTGCAGGCCATTCTGCATGCCGATGACACGGGTCGCCTTCATTTCCTGCACGTCGATCAGCCAGATGCTGGGCTCGATCACGGTATGGCCGGGCTTGGTCAGCGACGTCGGGCCCTGCTGCATGGTGCCGATATAGGCATAGCGGTCCGTCAGCCATACCGCGTAGTGCGCCATGGCGCCGTACATCTGTTCGGTGCCCAGCTTGATCTCGCCGATCACCTTGACTTCCCCCGTCTTGGTCTTGGGTTTGTACACGCGCACCGTGCCCATGTCGTAGTCGTAGCCGACACCCAGGCCCCGGGTGCCGGAATTGTTGAAGTTCACGCCATGGGTCTGGCGGGTCAGGTCGCCGTCCGAATACACGGGAATCGGATGCAGTTTGCCGCTGCCGGTCATCTTGAAGCCGCGCACCCGGTTATCCGTGTAATGGGTGACATAGAAAAACTTCGAGTTCGGCAGGAATGTCGGGCCGTGGGTCTGGGTGAAGGCGGGACGGGTCCACGGCATGATCGGCTGCTGCGGTACGACCTGCATGGCGTTCTTGAATTGCGACGGCGAGCCGGGCTGCGCCAGCGGCAACGTCTGCAGCACTTTGGCGTCGATGGTGCCGGCATTCCAGTCGATATGCTTCAGGCGCACCGTCACCACCGATGCCGTGAACGGCGGCACCGCGTCGGTCAGCATGTACACGGTCTTTTCATCATGGCTGATGGCCGTATGCTGGCAGGCGGCGGCTTGCCAGCCATACACGGTCGGCATCGCCACCTTGGCCATCTGGTCCGTTTCCGCATTGATCAGCACCAGTTCACAGCCTTTCATATTTACGCCGGACAAGATGTGCCCCGCCAGCGCCGTTCCCGGCAGTGCCGCCAGTCCCATTGCCGCCGCGAAGATCCCGGATACCGCTGAAGTCATAGTTTTCATGGTGTGTCGTCCCTCTGTTTTGAATGAATTGGCTGGCATCTCAACGTTATGAAAAATGCCATCAACAGTATGGAGTCCTAATAAAACTGTGTCAGTCAGCTGGGCGACAATTTAACAATCTGTGTCAAATTACAACCGCATCCTCAAAAATTTCCGGCGAACAACGCCAAGGCTTAACGGGGCGTTTCCGCCAGTAATTGTCCGATCAGCGCGCCGACCGCCAGGTCGTCGACCTGGCCGGTCTGCTGGAACCGCAGCGCCCCCTGGCGGTCGATCAGGATCAGCGTGGGGGTGCCGCGCATGCCGTACAGGCGCATGGTGCGCGGGACGCCGCCGTCGCCGCCCGGCTGGTCGACCGCGATGGGAAACGCCAGCCGGTTTTCATGGATGAACGCCTTCAGCGCGGCCGGGCCCATCACATCGTGGTGTTCGAACACCGTATGCAGGCCGATGACTTCCACATCGTCCCGCTCGAACTGCGCGTAAATGCGCTGGGCTTGCGGGATGCCGTGCAGCACGCAGCCGGGGCACAGCATTTGAAACGCATGCAGTACCACGACCTTGCCGCGCAAGCCGCCCAGTGCCAGCGCCTTCGGAGTGTTAAACCATTGCGCCACTTCCAGCGCGGGTGCCTCGATCATGTCAACCTCCTGTCGATTTGAATAAACCAATAAAGAAAACGCGCGTGCGGCTGCGGGCCGGACGCGCGGTGGTCAAACGTTGATGGTTGCCGGCGGGGATTTAAGTCACTCCGGCAGGAGTGACGGTCGTACGATGGGTCCCCCAGGGCGGGGGGGCCGGCCCTGGCCGGCTTATCCGCCCTTCACGTCCGCCATCGATGCGCCGAAATTGATGTGGAACACACCGCCGTCCAGCACCAGCGCCGGCACCGATTTCACGCCGAGTTTTTCCGCTTCGGCGATGCGGCCCCGGTCCTTCCCGAAGTGCACGACTTCCAGGTCATATTTGCTGGTGTCGATGGCGGAGGCCACCGCCTGTTCGGCGGACACGCAGACAGGGCAACCGGCATGGTAGAAAGTGGCTTTGCTTTTCATGATGAGACTCCTTTCAGTGGATAAAACTACAGGGATCCGCAAACGCGGGGTTACTCGGCTTTGCCCGGCAAACTCAAGTCGCCGGACGCCACATCGAATACATTGACCACACACAGCAGCGGCTGGTGCGGGCTGGCGCCGACGCGCAGGCCGGCCGTTACGCCGTCGAACGCCACGCCTTTGAAATTGCTGACATCGTCGAACGGCACCCGCACCGTGACCGTGCTGGCGGCAAAGCGCGGCGCGTAACCGGGGCTGTCGATCAGCAGCGGCACGCCGGGCCAGGTTTTCGGCAATTTGGGTTTGGTCCCGGGCGGGATATCCTTGACCTTCAACGCGTCCTTGCCGCACGCCTCGTCCGGCGCCAGCACCACCCAATGGCTGTGCCAGTCGCTGCCCTTGGTGTTGAACAGCGGCGTGTCATCGAAATCCGGATGGATGGTCACCGCCAGCGCCAGGATGCCCGCCTCCTTGTCAAAGCCCACTTCGGACGGGTCGAGCTTGGTCGGCCACACGTACGAAAACACGTTGCTGCCTTCGAACTTGCCGGTTTTTTTCGGCTTGACAGCGCCCGCCGTGCCGGCCACCGACATGGCAAACACCAGCTGGTTCTTCGCGGCATCGACACTGATTTCCGCCGTGACGATATCGAAGCTGGCGTCTTTCGCATTGCCCTTCTTGGCGCTGAGCGGGTGCGCGCCGGCCGGCTGGCATGCCAGCGCCGCCAACACCGTGAGCACGGCAAACAAGGAACCTGGGCGGTTAGTGGAAATCATAAATTAGGACTCCTAACTATATAGGTCAAAAAAAATGGCGCGGTCCAGCCCGTGCGCCCGGGCGACGCGTTGCCGCGTCAACCCACCTTCCTGATCGGCACGACTTTCTGCGTCCGCACCGCGTGTTCCGGGCAATCGAGCCGCAAATGCCGGTCCGCAAACGGCGCCCCCACCAGGTTACAGTAGTGCGGCCACTGCGGATCATCGTTCGGCTGGTAATAACTGCACGTCACACACATGCGCGCGGTGGAAATCTCTCCCCGCTCCTGCATGTTCCGGATCAGCTTGACGATCAGGGCCAGCAGCGTACTTTTTTCTTCCGGCGTCAACGCCAGCAAACTCATTCCCAGCAGGCCGCCACTGTCGCCGCCCGCCGCCGCCAATTCCTTTCCCCGCTGCGACAGCGACAGCGACACCGCACGGCGGTCATCCGACGCCCGGCCTTTGTCGACCAGGCCTTTCGCCACCAGCGTGCTGACCGCTTCGCTGGCCGTGGCCGGCGTGATGGCCAATTGCTCGGCAATCACGGACAGGCGCAATGCTTCCTGCCGCGTGCTGAGCAGGGTCAGGATATCCGACTGGGTCGGCGTGATCCCTTCGGCAAAGGCCTTGGCCCAAGCCTGGCTGCGCATGACGGTGGCAAGTCGCGCCAGGCCGGTGGCGATGGTCTGCTCTATCGGCGCGCTGATGGTATCGAACGGATTCATGCGAGGAAATTAATTAGTTATCCTAACTATATGCCATCGCATGGGCCGTGTCAAACACTTTTACCCCGCTCGCGGTACCAGAGCGCCAGCATGGCGGCGGCGAAGGCCAGGGCCAACGGCCAGGCCGGCAGTGGCGTAAGACGCGTGGCGCCGGCGACCGTGGCGGGGGGCCGGGCCATATACGCGCGGGTCGCCTGCTGCCGCAAGCCCTGGCGCCACTGGGGCCAGTCGCGCTCACCATAGACATACAGCGCGTGCCGCGCGGCGCCGCTGGATAACGCGTGCCATCCGGCGCGCGGCACGATGAACGCGGCGCACCGGCCTTCGGCACGGCCGGCGCGCACTTGCCATGCGACCGCAGGCATCCCCTGGACATGCAATGGCGCGCCCTGCACGTCGCCCTGCGCGCACACCTGCGTGCGCATCCCGGCCACCGGCATCGGGTCCGGCTGTTCCCACACGATCTGCCGCGCGCCGCCGCCACCACCGCCACCACCGTTAACGGCCGCATCGATCAGCGTTTGCCACCATGCGCCCAGCGCGGCAGGCGATGCGATGGCGTGGCGGTGCCAGTCCGCCACGCCCACCCACACGATGCGGCCCTGCTGCCAGCCGCGCTGCCACAGCCAGGGCTTGCCATGGCTGTCGGTGGCCAGCACCCGCCATGCCCCGGCGGCCTGCGCGGACGGATTCCAGCCCGCTGGCGGCAAGGCAAATTGCTGCGCGCCGGCGCCAAAGACACGGGCATCTTCCTTTTCCGTGGTGGCCGGCTGCGGCGTCAGCGGCAATGCCAGTTCGCGCTGCCAGAGCGCCGCCTGGCCCGCATTGCCACCCAGGACCACCAGCGGCAAGCCTTGCGCCACCTGCCCCAGCAGCGCGGCCCGCGCGGGCGCCGGCGCCGCTTCAAACCAGGCCGCATCGATGAATTGCGCATGGGGTTGCTCCAGCGCCGCCTGTGCCGATTCCGTGCGCGACAAGCCTTTGCCCAGGGTGGTTTGCCAGTCGATGATGGCGCCGCTGGCGGTCAGCACATCATTGAGCACGCGCGTATCGAACGACGGCGCGCCAAAGCGGCCGATCACCTGCAGCGGGACCGGCTCCGTGACCAGCAGCGGCACCGGGCCTTCGGCAAAGGCCTTGCCATCACCGTCGAGCAGGCGGGCGCGCAGGATCAGCCGTTCGGCCAAAGGTGGCAGCCAGGTCACCGACAATTGCGCCGGCACCGGCGCCGGCGCCCCTTGCTGTTCCGCACTGGCCGCCGTCTCCGCCAGCACCTGCCCATTCTCCGCCACCAGCTGCAGCCGCCATCCCGGCGCCGGCTGCGACCGGCGCACCGTCAGCGTGAAGGCGCGGCCCAGCGGCACCGTGCGGGCAAAGTCCAGCGCCAGCACATCGCCTTTCGGCACGTCCCAGCGCAACGGGCGCGCCGGCACATCCTGCCATTGCGCCTCCGTCAAACCATGCCCGGACAAGGCCAGCGCACCGGCATCGGGTACGGCCAGCAAGGCGCGCGCCAGCGCATCGCCCGGCGTGTCGGAAGCAATCGCCAGTGTATCCGTCTCACGCGCATGGCGCGCAGGTTCCGACAGCAATGCCGCCAGCGCGAGGGCCGCCGCCAGCGCCAGCCCGGCGTCAAGCCAGCGCCGTTTGCGGCCATACAGCGCGGCGCTGCACAGGCCCGCCACCAATACGGTGGCGCCCAGCCAGGTCAATGTCCACTGCACCAACAGCCAGTTCATGGCGACTCCTTGCCACGCCACGCCTGGCGAAATTTGCTGTCGGCCCGCGGGCGCGCCTGCAGCACGGCCGGCATGTCGGCCAAGGTGCCGCGCAGCCATGCGCGCAGCGCGCCCCGGCATTCGATGCAACCATCCTGCACATCCTGCACCGACCGCTGCGCGGCCAGCCGGTCGTCATCCGATGCAATGCGCGCGGCAATCAGTTCCCGCGCGGTCTTGCTCCACAGCGCGGGCAGCGCGCCATCGCCGCCCAGCGCCTGCACCAGTTCACGCACGTCCTTCGGCGCCCCGCCGGCCGCTTCGCCCTGCGCCCGTTTGGTGCTCTGCGCCCCCACGATATCGCCTGTCATGCGTTTTTCTTCCTTGATGGCCGGCGGCACGAAGGCGGTGCGGTGCAGGTAGACGCGCTCGGCCTGCTGCAATTCCTTGATGGCCGCCAGCGCCTTGTATTCCGGCGGCAGCGCCGGTTTCGGAGCAATCGCGCGCAATGCCTTTTCCGCGTCCCACATCGCTTTCAGTGCGCGGCGCAGCACTTCCTTGGTGGCCGGATCGAAAATCGTCGCCGCTTCCGATTCATCGTGTGCATGGCCGAACTGCGCCAGCACGTTATCCATCTTGCCGAACGCGCCCTGCTCGGGGGCGGCGCCCTCCTCGGCGCCATGGCCATGGCCGTCGTCCGGACCATGTTCATCATGCTCGCCGCCGCCAAACAGCGACGATTCCTCGCCCAGGAACTGGCCATAGCGCAGGCGCAGCCTGGCCTGGTCCATGGCGATGGCTTCGCTGCGGCTGCGCAGCGCCTGCGGGCCCAGTTTCGGCATGTCCGCCACCAGCTGTTCGGTATCGATGATGATCTGGCGCTGGCTGCGCAGGGTTTCCGGTTTCACCATCGACGGCAGCGCGGACGACTCCAGGCTTTCCGACTGCGGCCCCGGCAGGCGCAGCGTATAGGTTGGCGATTGCGACGTATGGGGGCGGTCCGGCGCGTTATCGGTGGCGCGGATGAAGTAATACAGTTCATCGCCCGGCTCCATGCCCAGCTCCGCCAGCGCCCACTGTTTTTCCCAGCCGCGCACGCGCGGGTCGGTGGATGCCGGCAGCGGCATTTCCTTGTCCGAAAAGCGGATGTTTTCACCACTGCCGCGCGCCAGGGTCAGGTGCAATGTGGCGCGGACAATGCCGTAATCGTCCCTGGCGGAGACGGCGATCCGCACCGCTTGCGTGCCCGGCGCCAGCACGTGCACCGTTTCCGCCGGCGCGGCGATGGCCACTTCCGGCGCCTGGTCCGGCGTCACGCGGATGTTGTGGCGCTGCTTCGGCAAGTGGCGCGCGCGCCAGAACAGCGATTCATCGGCTTGCCAGTGCGCGCACCGCGCGCCGACCGGCAATACCTTGCCATCGCCCAGCTCCACCGCCGATGCCGGTTCACCGCTGCGGCGGAAACACCAGCGTACGTCGCTGTATTGCGGCACCTGGATATCGCGCGCCTGTGTTTCAAATGGCGCGACCTTGGTGTACGGCGGCGGCGTAACTTTCAACAGCAATTCCCCCGGCTGCGCGGGTGGCAGCGCGGCGGCAGTTTGTGCAACCGGCTGCGCCGCCGTGCCTTGGTGCTGCCATGTCCAGCATGCGCCTGACAGCAGCACGCTGGCGACAACGGGCAGCCAGCGGAAGCCCGTGCGCCGCGCGGCGATGGCGCGGTAATCGCCAGCCTGCAATGCGCCATGGATGCGCGTTTCCAGCCGCTTGCGCTGCAATTGCGCAATCGGCGACAGCGGTGCTTGCGCCAGCAACGCGCTGCTGTCTTCCAGCGCCGGGATGGCGCAATCGAGCCAGTGCGTCCATTGCGCCTGCATGCGCCGGCGCAGCGCGCGGAGATCCCACGCCAGCCACGCCAGCCACACCACCAGCAAAACGATGCCGGGCAACGGCGCGGCGATACGCAGGCCACCCGCCAGGACCACCAGCACGGGCAGCAACGCCACGCCCCACAGCGGCGCGCGGCGCAGAGCCAGCGCGCGCCACAACTGGCGGCGGATGGTGGACGAATAATCAGCGGCGGCGGACATGGGTCACCAGGCGTTCGAGAATAAACAGGGCCAGCAGCGCATAGGCCAGCCAGGCATCGGGACGCGTATCCGGCATGGCCAGCGGCGAGGTGCGCCGCGGCGGTATCACCTGCGCCGCCAGCGGCCACGCTTCGGGCGCGAAGTGCAATGCGCGCCAGGTTTCATACAGGGTGCGGGCGCTGTCCGCCTCCTTCGGCGGCCACGCATCGGACGCCCACAGCCTGCCGCGCGGACTGTCCGCCACCTGCAAGTCCAGGCCGTCCACCCGCAGCGCCTGCACGGCCGATGGTTCGACACCGGCCACCAGCGGCAGCGCGGCCGGCGGCAGCCACCACAGCGGCGCCTGCCAGTCAGGTGGCGGCGGCGCGGCGCGGTCCCACACGATCAGCGATGCCCGCGGCGGCGCTTCGGTACCGTCCAGTTCCGTCACGACATGGCGCATCGCGCCGCCGCCTGCCGCGTCAAAGGCGGCAAACAGGGCGCGCCATGCCGCCTTGCGCCCGGGCGTGGAAACCAGTGCCACCGGGAGCGTCACCGGTGCGTCCGCTTCCAGCGCGCCGCCACCGGCTGCCTGCGCTGCCGATGCCGTCGCATTGCCTGCGGACGCGGTGGCGGCCAGGATGCCACCTGGCGAGGAAGCCATCGTTTGCGCCGCTGCCGCAGCGGGTCCGGCGGATGGCGTCAACGGCGCAATCCGGATGTCCACCGCATGCGCCAGCTTCGGCAACTGCGCCGGTATGGCCACCTGCCGCGCCAGCACCAGCAACCTGGCGTCCCTGCGCCACTCACGTTCATGCGATTGCAGCCATGGCAGCACCTCGTTTCCCGGCACTTCATTTGCCAATCCGTCACCCGGCAACGCCATTCGCCGCGCCCCCGCCATCCCGGCCTGCGCCACCTGCTGCTCCGCCCATGCGGCCGGCACGTCGCGGCCAACGAACACCGTATCGCCACGCCATGGCAACGCCACGGCCGCCAGCCAGGCGATCAGCGCCACCAGCAACAGGCAACGCAACAGCAGCAACGGCACATCGTCCCAGCGCCAGATGCGCATGTGCCGTGGCGGCGCCGAGGGCAGGAAACGGGCCGTGGCCAGCGGTTCGGCCCGGGTGCGGCGGCGTTTTTGGCGGTGCCACCAGACGGGCAGCAGCAAGACTGGCAGCGCCAGCCACCACAACGGATGCGCCGCGCTTATTCCACCGATCACGCGGGCCTCCGCGTCACAATATTGAGCCAGCCGCGCAGGGCTTCTTGCAGCGGATCTTCAATCACGGCGCTCAGGCAGGCAATGTCATGCCGGCGGCAATCCCCGGTCACCGTGTCGAAATGCGCGCCCAGCGCGGCGCGGTAAGCGTCGCGGTCCGCGCCTTGCAGGCGGTGCAATCGCTCGCCGCCGGACGGATCGGACTCCGGGTCCATATAGGCCACCCCCGACTTGAAATTCGCATTGACTTCGGCCCGCGTGCGCAGCGACAACAGGCGCACGTCATGCCGCATATGGCGCAGCCGCACCAGCGCTTCCGACAGCGGCGATGGCCAGTCCAGCGCATCGGTGGCGGCAAACACCACGCTGGGCGCGCGGGCAAAGTGCAGGCATTTTTTCAGCACATCGGCATCGGGCAATTGCCCGGCCGGTTGCGCCGCCTTCAGCGCCGCCAGCACCCGCTGCAATTGCCGTGGCCCGCGCGATGCCGGCGTGAATTCCGTACGCCCGTCCGCACACACGACCAGGCCGAAGGCGTCGCCCTGGCGCTGGGCAATCGCCGCCACGCAGGCCAGCATGGTGCGGGCAAACCACAGCTTGTCCAGGCCCGCCACTTCACGGCTGGGCTCCGCCATCGATGCCGTGGCGTCCAGCCACAGCCACACCGCGACGTGGCTGTCGCGCTCCGCTTCGCGCACGTAATAACGGTCCGCTCGGGCCAGCAATTTCCAGTCGACGCGGCGCCACTCATCGCCCGGCGCATACGCGCGGTATTCTGAAAACTCCACGCCTGCGCCGCGCTCGCGGCCCGCATGGATGCCGTGGCCCAGGCCGGCCAGCACATGGCGGATGACGAGGTCCAGCTTGCCGGCATGGGCCAGCAGCGCAGGGGTTTGCAACATCGGTATCGGTCCCCGCGTTAATCCGGACGGATCGCGTCGCGCAAGGCAACCAGGATGTCGGCAATCGCAATGCCGTCCGCTTCCGCTTCGAAATTACGCAGCACGCGGTGCGCCAGCACGGGCAGCAGCATGGCGGTGATGTCGCCGCGCGTGACCGCGAGGCGGTTGTGCATCAGCGCTCTAGCCTTGGCGGCCAGCACCAGCGCCTGCCCGGCGCGCGGACCGGCGCCCCAGCCCACGTGCTTGCGCACGGCAACGACGTGGGTTTCGCGGGGACGGGTGGCGCGCACCAGGCGCGTCGCATACACCAGCAAGTGTTCGCCGATTTCGATATCGCGCACCAGTTGCTGCAGCCGCAGCAGGGTTTCGACATCCATCACGGCGTCGGCGTCGGCCAGGCCCGCATGGGTGGTGGCGGCCACCATCGCGACCTCCTCGCTTTCGGTCGGATAGCCGACGTCGATGCGCAGCAGGAAGCGGTCCAGCTGCGCTTCCGGCAGCGGATAGGTGCCGGCCTGCTCGATCGGGTTCTGCGTGGCCAGCACGAAGAACGGGCGCGGCAATTTGTGGGTCTGGCCGGCAAACGTGACGGAACGCTCCTGCATCGCTTCGAGCAGCGCCGACTGGGTCTTGGGCGGCGCGCGGTTGATTTCATCGGCCAGCAGCACTTGCGTAAACACCGGTCCTTTCTGGAACCGGAATTCGCGCTTGCCGGTCGCATGGTCTTCTTCCAGGATTTCCGTGCCGACGATATCGGATGGCATCAGGTCCGGCGTGAATTGCACGCGGTTGAACCGCATCGCCGTCGCTTGCGACAGCGACTTCACCAGCAGGGTCTTGCCCAGCCCCGGCACGCCTTCCACCAGCGCGTGGCCACCGCCGAGCAGGCAAATGATCAGCGCGTCGATGACATCCTGCTGGCCGATGATGACCTTGCCCATGCTGGCTTTCAGCGCGGCGACCTTGGCGCACAGTGCGCTGATTTCGTTTTCGTTCCAGGACATGCTCATGCACCCAATGCGTACTGAATAATATTGATGGCAAAGCGCGTGTTGTCCACCGCCAGCCAGCGCTTGTTGCGGAAATCGTAATCCCACTCGCAACCGTAATCCTTGTTGCTGTATAACACCCGCACCCTGCCGCCAAACTCGATGGCTTTCAAATAGTCGTGCACGAGATCATCGCCCCAGCCATTGAGTTCCACGCTGGTGTTGGGCGGGCCGTCGAACTTGAAGAAACACGTATACAGCGGATGGTTGTTGGGAATCTTGTGCAGCGCTTTCTGGCCAAAGATTTTCGCCAGTTCCGCTTCCAGCGATTTCGCAAACAAGCCATCGATATCGTGGTTGCAGTCATCGATAAAGACAAAACCGCCGCCCTTCACATAGCGTTCGAAGTTCCTGCGCTCGCTTGGCGTGAACTGCACCAGCTTGTGCCCCGCCAGGTAGCAGAATGGCGCTTCCAGCATCTTCGGATCGGACAGCGCAACGATGCGCTCGACCGGATCGACGCGCAGGGTCGTGTATTCCACCAGTGAATTGAGGATGTTGCTGGGCATGCGGATATCCACATCCCAGTCACCGGATTCGTAGGTTAAACGCGTGAAGTAAAAGTCGTAGGTTGCCATGTTGATTGCGCGGCCTGCACGCATGGCGGGTTTGTAAAACCCGCCCTACGAGTTCACCGCTAACGTACCGCCGGATTAAACCGCGTCCGACAAGGACGTGAAATTGAAATCGCGGATCTTCATGGCCGGCAGCAGCATCTGGAAGCGCGACGTGGTGCCGCCCACCACCACCGGTTTGCCCAGCTCCTCGATATTGTTCAGCATCGATACCGGGCTTTCATTGAAGCGGAAGTTCTTGATCGGATGCTTGATCTTGCCGTTCTCGATGTAGAACGTGCCGTCGCGCGTCAGGCCCGTCAACAATTGCGATTGCGGGTCGACCATGCGGATGTACCAGGTGCGCGTGACCAGCACGCCCTTCTTGGTGTTGGCGACCAGTTCCGCCGTCGACTTGCTGCCGCCCGCCATGATGATGTTGCCGTGGTTGCCAATGGCGCGCTTGCCCTGCTTGTGCGCCCAGAACGGCGTGTAGTCGAGCGCCGACACCACGCCATTTTTAATGATGTCGGTGCGCTCGCGCGCCAGCATGGAACCGGAATCCCATGGCAGCACCGGCACTTCCGGATTCCACGGGTCGGCCCACACGTTGACCTGCTCATCGAACAGCTTTTCACCGAGGCGGTTGCCGCCGCCCTTTTTCGACAGGTAGCTGCGGCCCTCATCGGCATTGCGCGCATCCATCGCGCCGAACATGAAGTTCAGCATGTCGGAAGTGGCGGCCGGCTCCAGGATCACCGTATAACGGCCCGGCTCCAGCGCTTTCGCATCGACCGAGCGCACCGCCTTGTCGATCGCCACGTCGGACGCTTCACGCGCGTCGAAGCGGCCCGCGTCGTTGGCAAAGCGGGTGGCCCAGCCGGAACCACGGCCATCCTCGGTGCGGGTGGTGATGGTGAAACCCAGGTTGCTCAATTCCTGGTAGCCAAACAGGCCGTTGGAGTTGGCCACCGTGTCGAAGCCGGTGATGTCATTGAAGAAACCGGCCGCCTGCAGCTTGGCTTTCTTTGCGGCGGAAATGCTCTGGAACGCGACTTCGGCGCGGTATTCAGGGTCAATGGCGGCCGTGTTTTTGCTCCAAGTCGGCGACGCTTTATACGCCTGGGCTTTCGGCGCCGGCATGAATTCCGGATTCTCCGGCGCCAGGCGCGCGGTATCTTCCGCGCGGCGCACGGCGCGTTCCAGCGACTTGTCGTCGAATTCATTGATGGTTGCGGTGCCCACGCGCTTGCCGAAGGCCACCGACACGGCCAGGGTGGTGTCTTCGGTCAAGCCCGCCGTGGACACCGCGTTGTTCGCATAGCGGATGTTACCGCTGCGGCGGCCCGACAAGTTCACTTCGCATTCGTCGGCCTTGGAATAACCGATGACCTTGTCGCAAATGCGCCGGGTTTCCTGTTCAGTCAAAAATTTCATGGATTTCCTTATCCGATCTTGCGGGCGGTGTTGATGACGTTGACGCCGTTGAAGCGCGTGGTGGACGAACCGTGCGACACGGCCGACACTTGCGACGGCTGGCCCTTGCCGTCAAAGAACGAGCCGCCCATGCGCCAGTCGCGCTCATCGCACAGGGCCGAGCACGCGTTCCAGAATTCCTGGGTATTGGACTGGTAAGCCACGTCTTCCACCTGGCCCGCGATCTTGCCATCCTTGATTTCGTAATACAGCTGGCCGCCGAACTGGAAGTTGTAGCGCTGCTGGTCGATCGAATACGAACCACGGCCCAGGATATAAATCCCCTTCTTGATGTCCTTGACCATCTCGTCCGGCGTGAGTTTCTTCTTGCCCGCCGCCAGCGACACGTTCGGCATGCGCTGGAACTGCACGCTGCTCCAGCTGTCCGCATACGAGCAGCCGTGCGATTCCTTTTCGCCGATGATATGGGCCTGGTCGCGCGTGGTCTGGTAGTTGACCAGCACGCCATCCTTGATGATGTCCCAGCGCTTGCACTTGACGCCTTCGTCGTCATATCCGACCGCGCCCAGCGAACCCGGCGTGGTTTTGTCGGCGATGAAGTTGACGATGTCGGAGCCGTACTTGAATTTCCTGCTTTCCCACTTGTCCAGCGTGGCGAAGCTGGTGCCGGCGTAATTGGCTTCGTAGCCGAGCACGCGGTCCAGTTCCGTCGCGTGGCCGACCGATTCGTGGATGGTCAGGAACAAGTGTTCCGGGCTCAGGACCAGGTCGTATTTGCCCGGATCGATGGATTTCGCCGTCAGCTTTTCACGCGCCTGGCGGCCCGCCGCGCGGGCATCCTCGATCAGGTCGTAGGCGCCGTTATACAGGGTGGTGACGCCGCCCGCCGCGCGCACCTTGTGTTCCGGTTTCGCGTCAAAGAATTCAAAGCCCATGCCGGCCGGCGACGACAGGCCGTCGCGCGTGCGGAACTTGCCGGACGCCTTGTCCACGGCGGTGGCCGTGAAGGGCGACCACAGACGGTGCACATCCTGGTCGATGTAGGAACCGTCGGTGGACGCGAAGTATTTTTGCTGGTTGACCTGGAACAGCATCGAGCGCATGAAGCTGGCGCCGGCTTCCATGCCGGCGCTGTTGGCGGCAATCAGCATGTCCGCCTTGTCCTTGATGGGGACCGTGCGCCAGTCTTTCGTGAAGGGCGTGGCCCAGGCCACTTCGCCGACGCCCTTGACCGGCGCCAGGCGCACCGGTTCCGCTTGCAGGCGGGCGTTGGCCTTGGCGATGGCGACCGCCTGGCGCGCCGCCTCCGCCACCGAGTCGAGCGTCATGACGTTGGTGGAGACAAAACCGTACGCGCCGTTGGCGAGCACGCGCACGCCGACGCCGGACGACTCCGTGTTGGTGATGTTTTCCACGTTGCGGTCACGGGTGACAATGAACTGGTTCAGATAGCGGCCGATACGCACGTCGCAATAGCTGGCGCCGGCCTTGGTGGCGGCGTTCAGCGCGGCATCCGCCAGGGATTTCTTGAATTGCACGGCCATCGGATTGACCAGCTCTTCCGCTGCGATCGCATTGCCGAACACCGGCACCAGCAGCGCGCCGCCGGACAGGGCGCCTGCTTTCAGGAATGTACGTCGTTCCACTCTCTACTCCAGTTCATATTGTTGATACGTCTTACACCGCGTCCGACAGCGAGGTAAAGTTGAAGTCCCGTACCTTCATGGCAGGGATCAGCAACTTGAATGGCGATTCATCGCCGCCGAGGATTTCAGGCTTGCCGATTTCCTCGATATTGTTGAGCATCGTCACCGGACTCTCGTTGAAGCGGAAGTTCTTGATCGGATGCTTGATCTTGCCGTTCTCGATATAGAACGTGCCGTCGCGCGTCAGGCCCGTCAGCAGCACCGATTGCGGGTCCACCATGCGGATGTACCAGGTGCGGGTCACCAGGACGCCCTTCTTGGTGTTGGCAATCAGTTCCTGCGTGCTCTTGTTGGTGCCGGCCATGATGAAATTACCCGGCGCGCCGAGCGCGCGCTTGCCCTGCTTTTTCGCCCAGAAGCGCGAATAGTCGAGCGAGGCGACCTTGCCGTTCCTGATCACGTCCATGCGCTCGCGCGCCAGCTGGCTGTTGCCGTCCCACGGCATGACAGGAATATCCTGGTCCCACGGATCGGCCCATATGTTGACCTGTTCATCGAACAGCTTTTCACCGAGGCGGTTGCCGCCGCCTTTCCTGGCCAGGAAGCTGCGGCCCTCATCGGCCTGGCGCGCATCGAAGCCCTGGAACATATAGGCCAGCAAATCCGAGGTGGCGGCCGGTTCCAGGATCACCGTGTAGCGGCCTGGTTCCAGCGCCTTCGCTTCGACCGAACGCAGCGCTTTTTCAATCGCCACGTCCGACGCCTCGCGCGCATCGAATTTGTTGGCGTCGCCCGCATCGCGCCGCACCCAGCCCGAACCACGGCCATCTTCGGTGCGCACCGTGCACGTGAAATTGAGGCCGGTTTCTTCCTGGTGGCCGAAGGTGCCTTTCGAATTGGCGATGGTTTCAAACGACGTGTTGTCGGTGAAGAAGCCCGCCGCCACCAGCTTGTTCTTGCGGCTGTTCTCGATGCTGTATGCCGCCACTTGGGCGCGGAAATCAGGATCGATGTCGGCCGTGCTCTTGCTGAAGGTGTTGCTGGCCTTGTAGGCCTGCTTCTCCGGGGTGGAGACGAATTCCGGATTGTCCGGCGCCAGGCGCGCCAGGTCTTCCGCGCGGCGCACCGCGCGCTCCAGCGACTTGTCGTCGAATTCATTGATGACCGCCACGCCCTGCTTCTTGCCAAAGGCGACCGCCACGGCCAGTTGCGTGTCTTCGACCAGGCCGGCGGTGGAGACGGCATTGCGCGCGTAGCGGATATTGCCGGTGCGGTTGCCGGTTAACTTCACTTCGCACTCGTCGGCCTTCGTCAGCGACAGTACCTTGTCGCAAATGCGTTTGGTTTCTTCTTGCGTCAGAATCTTCATGGGTGCAGTCCTTAACCAATTTTCCGGGCGGTGTTGATTACATTGATGCCGTTGAAACGCGCGGTCGACGAACCGTGCGACACGATCGACACCTGCGACGGCTGGCCCTTGCCATCAAAGAAGGACCCGCCCATGCGCCAGTCGCGCTCATCGCACAGCGCGGAGCAGGCGCTCCAGAATTCCTGGGTATTGGACTGGTAGGCCACGTCTTCCAGCGGCTGGGTGATCTTGCCGTCCTTGATTTCGTAGTACAGCTGGCCGCCGAACTGGAAGTTGTAGCGCTGCTGGTCGATCGAGAACGAGCCATCGCCGACGATATAAATACCCTTCTTGACGTCCTTGATCATGTCATCGGGCGTCAGGCGCTTGGTTCCGGCTTTCAGCGACACGTTCGGCATGCGCTGGAACTGCACGCTGCTCCAGTTGTCGGCATACGAGCAGCCATGCGATTCTTTTTCACCGATGATGTGGGCCTGGTCGCGCGTGGCCTGGTAGTTGACCAGGACGCCGTCCTTGATGATGTCCCAGCTCTTGCACTTGACGCCTTCGTCGTCATAGCCGACCGCGCCCAGCGAACCGGCGGTGGTCTTGTCGGCATAGATGTTGACCATCTCGGAGCCGTACTTGAATTTTTTGGTTTCCCACTTGTCCAAGGTGGCGAAGCTGGTGCCGGCGAAGTTGGCTTCATAGCCCAGCACGCGGTCCAGTTCCGTCGGGTGCCCGACCGATTCGTGGATGGTCAGCCACAGGTGTTCGGGACTCAGCACCAGGTCGTATTTGCCCGGCTCCACGGATTTCGCCGTCAGCTTGGCCTTGGCCTGCTGGCCGGCCGCGCGGGCGTCTTCGATCAGGTCGTACGAATTGCGGTACAGGGTCGTGACGCCGCCGGCCGCCTTGAACTTGTCTTCCTTGCGGGCATCCAGGTATTCATAGCCCATGCCGACCGGCGTCGACAGGCCGGAACGGGAGCGGAACTTGCCGGTTTTCTTGTCCACCGCGGTGGCGAAGAACGGCATCCACAGGCGGTGCAAGTCCTGGTCGATGTACGAGCCATCGGTCGAGGCGAAGTATTTTTGCTGGTTGACCTGGAACAGCAGCGATTGCATGAAGCTGGCGCCGCCATCGAGGCCGGCCTTGTTACCGGCGATCAGCAGGTCGGCCTTTTCCTTGATCGGAACAAGGCGCCAGTCTTTCTTGATCGGCGTGGCCCAGGCCACTTCGCCCACGCCTCGCACCGGCGCCAGGCGCACGGGTTCGGTCTGCAGGCGGGAATTGGCCTTGGCAATCATGACCGCCTGGCGCGCCGCGCCGGCCACGCCGTCGGGCGACATGTCGCTGGTGGCGGCAAAGCCGTAGGCGCCGTTGGCGATCACGCGCACGCCGACGCCGGCCGATTCCGTGTTGGTGATGTTTTCGATGTTCAGGTCACGCGTGGTGAGGAACTGGTTCAGGTAGCGGCCGATGCGCACGTCGCAGTAACTGGCGCCGGCCTGCGTGGCGGCCGTCATGGCGGTATCGGCCAGCATTTTCTTGTACTTCACATCAGCGGGCTTCAGCAATTCTTCCGCTGCGATGGCCCTGCCAAACGCGGGCAGCAGCATGGTGCCAAGCGCCAGGCCACTGATGTTGAGGAATGCACGTCGTTCCATTCAATAGTCTCCAATGTCCACTTCGAGTTTTTGTAGCGCCTGGCGGGGATGGCCCGCGTATCGCCGCACAGCTTAAAGCAGGTTCCATGCCATTTGGGCATTAGCGCCTTAAGAGAAACATAACGTTACACAGCGGTATGGCAGATGTATTAAATCTGCCAATCCGCCAGCGGCACAATATAAAAAGTGTCCGGGCAACTGTCCGCAAAGTGTCCGGGACGCACCATCGCGGACAGTGCGAGATTCCACTTGACCCATGTTGTCGCTTATACCATCATCGCCGCAGCGACCGGCGCGGTCGCCCACTCACTGGAGGATTTGAATGAAGAAATTGTTCCTGGCTGCCGCACTGGCCTGCGGCATGGCTGGTTCCGCATCGGCCCTGGCCGACGATGCCCTGAAAGCCGCCATCGCCAGCCCGGCCCGTTCGCCAGCCAATGTGGCGCGCGACGTCTACCGCCACCCGTATGAAACGCTGACCTTCTTCGGCATCAAGCCCAACATGACGGTGGTGGAACTGTCGCCCGGCGGCGGCTGGTACACCGAGATCCTGGGTCCCTACCTGCGCGACAACGGCAAGCTGATTGCCGCCGGCGCCACGCCAGGTTCGTCCAATGAAAACATCCGCAAGGGCGCCGCGCGCTTCCAGGAAAAGCTCAATGCCCATCCCGGCACCGCCAAAGTACAGCTGGGCGCCTTCGAGCCATCGAACAATGTGTTCGCCTATGCGCCGAAAGGCAGCGCGGACATGGTGCTTACGTTCCGCAACATCCACAACTGGATCGGCAATGGCGACGACAGCATCAAGGCGCTGTTCGCCAGCGTCTATGACACGCTGAAACCGGGCGGCGTGTTCGGGGTCGAAGAACACCGCCTGCCGGCCTCGAAAACCCAGGATGCCAAGGCGTCGAGCGGGTACGTGCACGAAGCCTACGTGATCAAGATGGCCGAACGCGCCGGCTTCAAGCTGGCGGCCAAGTCCGAGATCAACGCCAACCCGAAAGACACGGCCGACCATCCAGGCGGCGTGTGGGCGCTGCCGCCGACGTACACCAACAAGGATACCGACCGCGCGAAATACCAGGCGATCGGCGAAAGCGACCGCATGACCCTGAAGTTCGTGAAACCGTAATAAGCGTCCTTGTTCTTCCGGCGCGGGCATTCGCCCCGCGCCCTCCTCCTTTGTAGTTTTTTCGCACAGCACGTCACTTCTCAAATAGACTTCCGGACTCGATTCTTTCTAAAATGGAAAATTGCGCACGACCGTGCGCTTCCCTTGACTGTCCGGAGTGATCGATGAACAACCTGGCTGCCGCTGCGACTGAATACCACCTGGAAGATGGCCGGCCCATCGTCTCGAAAACGGATTTAAAGGGCAACATCACGTTTGCCAACCCCTACTTCGTGGAAGCCAGCGGCTATGCCGAACACGAGCTGGTGGGGGCGGCGCACAATCTCGAACGCCATCCGGACATGCCGGGCGCCGTGTTTGCCGACCTGTGGGCCACCCTGCACCAGGGCTTGCCGTGGAGCGGAGTACTGAAAAACCGCCGCAGGAATGGCGACTTTTACTGGGTGCTGGCCAATGTCACGCCGGTGATGGACCATGGCCGCGTGGTCGGCTATATGTCGGTGCGCACCAGGGCCACGCGCGAGCAGGTCGCGGAAGCGGAGCAGTTGTACCGCAGCGTGGCTTCCGGCGAACGCAAGCTGGTCATCAAGCAGGGCCGCGCCGCGCGCACCGGATTCATCGGCGCGCTGCAAGGCTTGCGCACGCTGACCGTCAAGGCCCGCATCGTGATCGGGCTGGTGGCGTTCAGCACCATGTTCATCACGATGGGCGCCATCGGCGTCACCCAGCTGGAAGGTCCTGCCGCCAGCTGGCTGGGCTGGCTGGCCTTTGTCGGCCTGCTGTTTACGATACTGCAGGCGTACGCGTTCCACATGGCCGTGGCGGGCCCGCTGCGGCGCGCGCTGGAAGTGGCGCGCACCCTGGCCGGCGGCGACTTGACGGCGTCGATCGATACCTCGCGCGCCGATGACATGGGCCAGATGCTGCGCGCGCTGCAGCAAATGAATGTCACCTTGCGTGCCGTGGTGGGCGACGTCAGCGCCAACGTCGGCCTGATGCAGGCCGCCACGCGCGATATCGCGGCCGGCAATTTGAACCTGTCGTCGCGCACCGAATCCCAGGCGTCCAGCCTGGCGCAAACCGCTTCCAGCATGGGCGACTTTGCCACCGCCGTGCAGCGCAACGCGGAACACGCGCGGCAAGCCAGCACGCTGGCCGCATCGACCACCGAAGTGGCGACGCGCGGCGGCGAATCCGTGGCCAAGGTCGGCGCCACCATGGGCGACATCAGCACCTCGGCCCGCAAGATCGTCGACATCATCGGCATCATCGACGGTATCGCGTTCCAGACCAACATCCTGGCGCTGAACGCCGCCGTGGAAGCGGCGCGCGCCGGTGAACAGGGCCGCGGCTTTGCCGTGGTGGCCACCGAAGTGCGCTCGCTGGCGCAGCGCTCGGCCGGCGCGGCCAAGGAAATCAAGGGCTTGATCGACGATTCCGTGCAACAGGTCGAACTGGGCAACAAGCTGGTGGCCGAAGCCGGCCAGACCATGGCCGAGATCATCGGCTCGGTCCAGCGCGTGGCCGGCATCATGGGCGAGATTGCCGACGCCAGCCACGGCCAGACCACCGGCATCGCCCAGGTCAACCGCGCGGTGGCCGACATGGACCAGGGCACCCAGCAAAACGCGGCGCTGGTGGAACAAGCGGCAGCGGCGGCGGCCAGCCTGGATGAGCAGGCGGCGCAGCTGGCGCAGGCGGTGTCCGTGTTCCGCGTGGCCGGTACGCCGGCCAATGGCATGCGGCGGCTGGCGGCGTAATCTCGCCGTGCGGGCAGCACCATTGGACGGCTGCCGCAAACCCTGCTAACGTTGCCGCAATTCGAACCGACCCGTCAACGCATGCACGCCGCCCGCCGCGCCCTTGTTTCCGCCCTGCTGCTGTCCTGCGCCGGCTTGTCCGGCACGGTCGCGCAGGCGCGGCCGCAGGATACGGCCTTGCGCGTGGTGGTGCCGATGCTGCATCCCAGCGCGCGCGAACACGCCAGCTACTTCCCCCGGCTGCTGCAACTGGCGCTGGAAAAAACCACGGCCACCGACGGCCCGTATGAAATCGTCCACTACGACCGCGAACTGACCAGCCCGCGCCAGGCGCTGGAGATCAAGCAGGGCGGCGTGATCGACGTGATGTGGGATGGCACCAACCGCCAGCGCGAAACCGAATTGCTGCCGATCCGCATTTCACTGCTGCAGGAGTTGAATGATTACCGCGTGTTCCTGATCCGCCAGGGCGACGCGGCCAAATTCGCCGGCATCCACAGCCTGGAGCAATTGCGCAAACTGAAAGCCGGCGCCGGCGTCAACTGGCCCTCCACCGACATCCTGCGCGCCAACGGCTTGCCGGTGGTGACGTCGATCGGCTATGAATACCTGTTCCCCATGCTGCGCGTGGGCCGCTTCGATTACATGCCGCGCGGCGCGCACGAAGCGTGGTCGGAATTGCAGCAGCACGCGGAAGACGGCCTCGCCGTGGAGCGGCATATTTTCCTGCACTACCGCGTGCCCTATTACTTCTTTGTCAGCCGCACGCGCCCGGAACTGGCGGCGCGCATCGAACGGGGACTGAGGCTGGCCCAGAAGGATGGCAGCTTCGATGCGCTGTTCAACGCCATCCCCGCGTTCCAGCGGGGGATGGCGGAGATCGCCGCGAAAAAGCGCCGCGTCTTCGAGCTGAAAGTCCCGTAGGGCGGCAACCGCCCTACGGTTTCACCGGCACGAAATTCAAATCCTGGAAGTCATAGCTGAAATCCGTCTCGCTCGACACCGGCGCCATTTTCATGCGCTCGATGCTGCCGTCCGGGTTCAACGCGAACGTCACATACGCATCCGCATTGAAGTTGCGCTGGCGCCAGCGCACGATGAAGGTGTCGTGCTGGAAGTGTTCCAGGTCACCCACCAGGTCCGGGGTCTTCGCAAAATACATGACCTGTTTCCTGCCTTCCGGTTTGATCGACACCAGTCCATACCACGCGTCGCGGTAGTCGCCGGCATACGATGCGGCCGGCAGCGAGGGCGCCGATTTGGCCGCGCGCACGGAGGTCGCCTTGGCGATCTTCGCCAGCTCTTCCTTGTGACGCGTTTCCTCATCCTCGGCAATGATGCCGATCCAGTCGCGCTGCGGCGCGCCGAAGTAATGGTCGAGCAGGCGCCATTGCAGCGCATTCATCGAACCGCTGTTTTCCGCATTGGTGAAAATCGCGATGCCCAGGTTTTCGTCCGGCACCATCACCAGGCGCGAATAAAATCCCTGCAAGGCGCCGCCGTGCAGGGCCAGCTTGCGGCCACGGTAATCGCGCAACTGGAAGCCCAGGCCATAGCCATAGAAATTCGGCTTGGTATCGGCCAGCTTGCCTTTCGGTTCCGGCACCTTCATTGGTGTTTGCAGGGTCCACATTTCCGCGACCTGCCTGGCACTGATCAATTGCTTGCCGTCCGGGCTTTTACCTCCGTTCATCAGCATCAGCATCCAGCGCGCGATCTCTTCCGCATTGGTGTTGATGCCGACCGCGCCGACCGCGTTTTCCACCAGCATGGGTTTTACGACAAAGGCCTTGCCATCGATCTTGCTGTGCGGCGCCGAATGGTCCGGCGCCTGCAGCATGGCGGTGACGCTGGTGGTGGTGGCGTTCATGCCCAGCGGCGCCAGGATCCGTTCGCGGGTGGCGTCGCCCCACGATTTGCCGGCCTTGTCCGCAATGATCTTGCCCGCCACGATGTACAGCAGGTTGTCGTAGGCGTAGCGGTCGCGGAAGCTGGTGGCGAGTTTAATGTGGCGCAGGCCCTGGATGATTTCATCGCTGGTGAAGGTGGTGGTCGGCCACCACATCAAGTCGCCCGCGCCCAGTCCCAGGCCGCTGCGGTGCGTCAGCAAGTCGCGCACCGACATGGCGCCCGTCACGTACGGGTCGTTCATCTGGAACCACGGCACGTGCTTCGTGACGGGATCGTCCCATTTCAGCTTGCCCTCGTCGACCAGCATCGCCAGCGCGGCGGCGGTAAACGCCTTGGAGTTGGACGCGATTTCAAACAGCGTCTTGCCCGTCACCGGCGCCGGATCGCCAAGCTTGCGCACGCCATAGCCTTGCGCGGCGACGACTTTGCCATCCTTGACGATTGCAATCGCCATGCCCGGCACATCGAACGTTTTCAGCACACGCGTCACGTCCGCATCGAGGTGGTAGGCCGGGGCCTGGGCAGCAAAGGCCGGCGCGGGAATCATGACATCGGCCCAGGCGGCATGGCCGCAAGCGGCCAGCGACAGGGCCAGCGTCCAACCAAGGTGTTTCAATTTCAGTGCGGCCATCTCAACGCTTCTCCAGCAACTTGTCGACATTGGTTTGCGTGTCCGGGTGGTAGCGCGGACGCGCCTTGCGGTAAATCGCCAGCGCCCATTCGCGCTCGGCAGGACTGGCCAGCAGCGCCGTATACAGCGGCAGCACGAATTTCTTACGCCCCACGTCCATCAGGAATTTGGTCAGCGGTTCACGCACGCTGTAACCCGCCTTCACGCTGGCCAGGTAAAAGCGGAACGCCACTTCATTGTTGCCGCTCTTGCCCAGTGCGAACGCCTGGTCCAGCTCTTTCATTTGCTGCGCGTTGGCCTTGCCGTCGATGGTGTTCAGGAAGTGCATCCATTCGATCGCAACCCAGTTTTTCGTATCCAGGCTGGCGGTCGGCTGGTCGCCTTTCAGCCAGGCGTCGCGCTGCGCATCGAGCGCAGTCAGGCGCGGCGATACCGTGCGCTTGGCGGTGGCCGGCACGCCGGCGCCATGCAGCCATTCTTCCAGCTCGGCCTTGCCCATCACTTCCGGATGCGCATCGAGCAGGTTTTTCTGCAGGTAGGCAATGAATTGCTCGGTGGTGGCGGACTGGAACGCGTGCTGGTCGAACCAGCCGCGCAGGAACGGATCGAATACCGCGCGGCCCGCGCGCTGTTCCAGCGTATGCAGCAGCCATGCGCCCTTCGGATACGCCAGGCCCTCATCCGTATACGTCTGCGACGGATTGCCATCCGGGTCGCGCGTGATCAGCGCCTGCTTGTGCACCGGGATGTCTTTCAGCGACGCGAACAATTCCTCCTGCTCCAGCTGCAAGCCCATTTCCGCGATTTCCGCGCCATACAGGCTTTCCACGATGCGCGTTGTCACGTAGGTCGTAAAACCTTCGTTGAGCCACCAGTGCTTCCAAGTGGCGTTGGTGACGAGGTTGCCGGACCACGAGTGCGCCAGCTCGTGGGCAATCAGGTCCACCAGGCTGCGGTCGCCGGCAATCATGGTCGGCGTCAGGAAGGTCATGCGCGGGTTTTCCATGCCGCCGATCGGGAACGATGGCGGCAGCACGATCATGTCATAGCGCCCCCACCGGTACGGTCCATACAGCGATTCGGCCGCCGTCACCATTTTTTCCGTATCTGCCAGTTCATACGCGGCCGCTTCGATTCGCGCCGGTTCCGCATACACGGCCGTGCGCGGGCCCAGGTTGCGCAATTCCAGTTCGCCGATGGCGATCGCCAGCAGGTAGGCGGGAATCGGTTGCGGCATCTTGAATTTCCAGCCGCCGGCGCCGGTGCCCTGCTGGTCGTTTTCCGCGCTCATCACGACGCGCAAGCCCTGCGGCGCATCGATGCGGGCGCTGTAGGTGAAGCGCACCATCGGCGTATCCTGCACCGGCGCCCACGAACGGGCGTCGATGGTTTCCGACTGGCTGAACATGAAGGGACGCTTGCCGGACATGGTTTGCTGCGGGGTCATCCACTGCAGCGCGGGTGCGGTCGGTGCGGTCTGGTAGTAAATGCGCACCTTCTCCGGCTGGGTCGACAGCGCGATGCGCAGCGCCTGGCCCTTTTCGGCATCGGGCTTGTCCAGCATGTACGAGGCGGCGGCCCAGCGGCCATTCGGCTGCAGCACCTGCACTTTGGCGATGCTGAGCTTGCGGGTATCGAGCACCAGCGAGCGGGCCGACTTATCAAGCCAGTTCAGGCTCAGTTCCGCGTAGCCGGACAGCGTCTTGCGGGCAAAGTCCGCTTTCAAATCAAGGTGCAGGTCGGTGGTGCGGACCTGGTCATAGCGCGCATAGCTGAGTGGGTCAGCGTGGACACTGGCCGCCGTTTGGGCAAGCAGCGCGCACAGCGTCATGCGCAAGAAGGGTTTCGTTCGCATAGTTCTGTTCATTTTGTGAGTGGGTCACCGGCTCCCCGGCGGGCGCGGTGCAGCATAGCACAGGGGGGGCGCGCACTGTGTTACCATGCGGGCCTGAACTTTGGGGAGTAGTCGGCTTCCGTCCTCCGGAAGAACCCGCGTCAACATAATCGGCCCGCGGGCCGTGGCGCAGGTGGCCTTGCATACGCACACGCATGCACGCATGGCTTGGCGAGACCATTGATCTTGCGCGGCCACCATTACACATTACGCAGACAGGGCCGGAGCCGCGCATCGATCAATCGGTCAACATCCGGCCCCCTGCGCATATCATCATGGAAGCATTCCTGATCTCCACCGGCATCGTCGCCCTGGCCGAAATCGGCGACAAAACCCAGTTGCTGGCCTTTTGCCTGGCCGCGCAATTCCGCCGTCCCGTCCCCATCGTGCTGGGCATTCTTGTTGCCACCATCGTCAACCACGCCTTTGCCGGCGCGCTCGGCGCATGGATTACCGGCTGGCTCGGGCCCGATGTGCTGCGCTGGGTGCTGGGCCTGTCCTTCATTGCCATGGCGGGCTGGATGCTGGTCCCCGACACCATCGATGAAGACGAGCAGCCGGCCGCTAAATATGGCGTGTTCGTGGCCACCGTGATCGCGTTCTTCCTGGCTGAAATGGGCGACAAGACGCAGATCGCGACAGTCGCGCTGGCGGCGCGCTTTGACAGCCTGCTGGCGGTGGTCGCGGGCACCACGTTCGGCATGATGCTGGCGAATGTGCCGGCGGTGTATCTCGGCAAGGGCGTGGCGGACCGGATTCCATTAAAACTGGTGCACGGGATCGCGGCGCTGATTTTTGCATTGCTGGGCGTGGCGACGTTGCTGGGGGCGGGTGAGCGCTGGCTGGGCTGATTGCGGGGAAGCCGCCGTTCCCGCGCTGCCGCTCGAACAGGCGGCGCCGGGCCGCGAGCATGGCGGCTTTGCTCCGCAAAACCGCCCTACGCAACCCCGTCCGCGATTCACGACCTCTACACACTGGGCGATGGTCCCCGCGGCGCCACCAGCTTCACCTTGTGCACCTGCCCATCATCAGCCAGCGCAATCTCCATCCCCCGCTGCGCCACGCCATCGACGGTCAATGCGGCACCCGCTGACGCCTCGCGCGTCACCTCGATTTCATAGGTACTGCCGCCATAGCGGTAACTGACCGAGAACCCCTCCCACTCATCGGGAATGCGCGGCTGCAGGAACAGCCGGTCGGCGGCGCGGGACACGCCCAGCAGGGATTCCAGGATCAGCCGGTACATCCAGCCCGACGACCCGGTATACCAGCTCCAGCCGCCGCGCCCGATGTGCGGCGCCACCGCGTAGACGTCGGCCGTCACCACATAGGGTTCGACCTTGTAGACCGCGCTGCGTTCGGCCGTGGCGCCGTGCTGGACCGGGTTAATCATGCGCATCAGTTCCCACGCGCGCTGCACGTCGCCCATCTTGGCGAACGCCATCACGGTCCAGATCGCGGCGTGCGTGTACTGGCCGCCGTTTTCCCGCACGCCCGGCACATAGCCGCGGATATAGCCGGGGTTCAAGTCGGCCTTGTCGAACGGCGGATCAAGCAGCTGGATCAAGCCGAAGTCGCGCCGCACCAGGCGGCCGTCGACTTGCCGCATGGCGCCCGCCACCCGCTCTCGGTTGGCGGCGCCGGACAGGATGCCCCAGCTTTGCGAAATCGAATCGATCTGGCATTCCTCGTTCTCGTGCGATCCCAGCGGCGTACCGTCGTCGAAGTAGGCGCGCCGGTACCACTGGCCATCCCACGCGTGCTGCTCGATATTGGCGGCCAGCTTGCGGGCTTCTTCGCGGCATTCGGACGCGAACGCGCCATCGAGCCGCACATCCGCCACATCGGCAAAGCGCTGCAGCACGTCGATCAGGAACCACGCCAGCCAAACGCTTTCGCCCTTGCCTTCTTCACCGACTTTATCCATGCCGTCGTTCCAGTCGCACGAACCAATCAGCGGCAAGCCATGCGCGCCGAAGCGCAAGCCATTGCGGATCGCGCGCATGCAGTGTTCGTAGACGTCGCCGGTCAGCGCCGAACGGGCCGGCAAGTCGTAATATGAATCCTCCTCGGGTTTTACAGGGCGCCCTTCGAGGAAGTGCGCGGTGTCATTGAGGATGGTGGTGTCGCCCGTGGTGGCAATGTAGCGCGCCACGGCCAGCGGCAGCCACAGGTAGTCGTCCGAACAATGCGTGCGCACGCCCCGGTCCGAAGGCGGATGCCACCAGTGCTGCACATCGCCTTCCAGGAACTGGTGCGCGCAGCACAGCACGATATGGTCGCGCAGGATTTTCGGTTCCGTGTGCACCATCGCCATCGCATCCTGCAACTGGTCGCGGAAGCCGAACGCGCCGCCGGACTGGTAATAGCCGCTGCGCGCCCACATGCGGCAGGCTATGGTCTGGTACATCAGCCAGCCGTTGGCAATCACGTCCAGCGCCGGTTCCGGCGTTTTCACCTGCACCGCGTTCAAGACGCGGTTCCAGTGCGCATGCACGGCCGCCAGCGTTTCGTGCGCCGCCGCCAGCCTGCCATGCTTGAGCACCAGGCTGGACGCATCCGCGTTGCGCCGTCCGCCCAGGCCCAGCACAAAGACGATTTCCCGTTCCTGGCCCGGCAACAAGTCCAGCGGCACCTGGATCGCGCCGCAACTGTCGAGCCCCGTGCCGACCCGGCCTGACAGGCGGGCGCGCTTGAGCGCCTGCGGCGTGGCAAGGGTGCCGTTGCGGCCCACGAATTCGGTGCGGTCCGCCGTGACGGAACGAATCGCCGCATCGGCATGGAAGAATGCCACGCGGCCACTGAATTCGGTGTTGTAGGGGTTTTTCGCCAGCAGCGCCCCACTGGCCGCGTCGACCTCCGTCATGATGTGCATGCCGGATTTCGAGCGCATGTCGCCCAGCACCCATTCCACATAGCCGGTCACGGACAGGCGGCGGTTGACCAGCGATTCATTGCGCACCTTGACCACCGAATAACGTACCGGCGCATCGAGCGCGACGAACACCGTCAATTCCGTCGTGATGCCGGCTTCCGTATGTTCAAACACGCTGTAGCCAAAGCCGTGCCGCGTCACATAATCGCCGCTGCCGCGCGCCGGCAATGCCGACGGCGACCAGACCTGGCCACTGTGCTCGTCGCGGATATAAAACGCTTCGCCGCTGCCATCGGAAACCGGATCGTTATGCCATGGCGTCAGGCGGAATTCATGCGCATTTTCCTGCCACGTATACGCCTGGCCGCTCTCGGAAATCACGCTGCCGAATTGCGGGTTGGCCAGCACGTTCGACCATGGCGCCGGCGTGCGCTGGCGCGCATTGGTGACGATCACGTATTCACGCCCGTCCGGCGCGAAGCCGCCAATGCCGTTGTCGAGCAGCAGGTGCTGCGGCCGGCGCGTGTGCTGTCCCGCATCGGCATATTCGCCGCGCGCATCGGCCAGCAGCGGCGGCATACGCAGCGCAGCGGGACCGGGACGCTTGATCTGCTCGGCCAGGGTGCCGCGCTCGTCGCTGATGATGACCCGCGCCACCGATTGCAGCAGGATGCGGTCATCCGGCGCGATCTGGTCGCCTTGGCGCACGAAGATGCCGCCCGGGCGGTCGATCGCCTGGGCATCGATGCCGGAAGCGATCAGGCCCATGATCTGGTCGTGCAGCGCCTGGCGGTAGCCGGAATTGTCCTCGTACCAGATCACCAGGTCCACCACCAGGCCTTTCAGGCGCCAGTAGGCGTGCGCCTGCACCATCTGGCGCGCCAGTTCGATATTCGCGGGGTCGCGGATCTGCAGCAGGACGATCGGCAAATCGCCGGAAATCGCATACGCCCACAAACCGGACTGGCCGCGCTGGTTGCGCACCAGGACCGACTGGTCGGCGCGCAGCGCGGCATTCGGGTAGATCACGCTGTTGGCCAGCCGGCCATACAGTTGCGCATCGGTTTCGCTGGCGTTCAACTGGCGCAGCACCACCTGGCTGTGGGTCCACGCCAGTTCGAAGACGCGGTCGGCCAGGTGGCGGTCCTGGTACTTGTCGATCAGGTGCAGCGCCGCGTCGCGCGTGTCGGTCATGCCGGTGACGATGTCGACCACGGCCGATTCATCCGGTTCCAGCGTGATGCGGTAGCGGATCGCAACAATCGGGTCCAGCACGGAACCTTCGGCGCCGGACAGCGGCTCCATGTCTTGCAGGGCGCGCGGCGTCATGGCGGTGTTGCCACGGCCGATAAAGCGCGAACGGTCGGTTTCATACGACACGCTGGCCACCGCCGCATCGTGCAAGGTCATCAAATGCAGCATGAAGGGAGGATTCTCTCCTTTGGCGCGCGCGCGGCGCGTGCACAGGATGGCGGTTTCATGCGGCAGGATTTCGGTTTGCACGAACAGCTTGCTGAACGCCGGATGCGACGCGTCCGCGGCGGCCGGCGCCATCACCACTTCCGCAAAGCTGGTCACTTCGATACTGCGCTTGCGCTCGGACTTATTGGTGATGCGGGTGCGCCGCATTTCGATGTCATCCTCCGGCGACACCACGATTTCCGTATACAGCTCCAGTTCGCGGTCGGTGCGGCGGAATTCGGCCCGGCCTTCCGAGAAGATCACTTCATACTTGCGCGGCTCGGCCAGGGTCGGCTGGTAGGTGGTGGACCAGTACGCGCCATCGTCGAGATCGCGCACATAGCAGAACTGGCCCCAGTTGTCGCGCGTGCTGTCTTCGCGCCAGCGCGTCACGGACAGGTTGTTCCAGCGGCTGTAGCTGCCGCCGGCATTGGTCACCATCACGTGGTAGCGGCCATTGGACAGCAACTGGGTTTCCGGCACCGGCGTATTGGCTTGCGTCAGGATGCGCATCGGCAGCATGCTTTGCTCCTGCGCCGTGCTGCGGATCGCGGCCTGTTCCGCCGTGCTGGAATAGAACGCGCCGGCCTGCGGACTGCGTTCCTGCAGCACCAGCAGGGTCGCCTGCAATTGCGGGTCGGACTCGAAGCGGCGCTGCATCGGCCGGTCATGCAGCAGGTACGACAGCGCCAGCAGACCCATGGCCTGGTGGTGCACCATGAAGGAGCGGATCACCGCATGGTTCTGGCCGCGCGGCAGGCGCGCCTGCGTGTAATCGATGGCTTCATAGAAGCCATAGCGGCCCATGAAGCCCAGCGCCGCCATTTTCTGCAGGTTGGCGGTGGACGCTTCCGGGTGCACCATCAGGCCCAGCATGGTGGCGTACGGTGCGATCACGAGGTCGTCGCCGAGACCGCGTTTCAGGCCCAGCCCCGGCACGCCAAAGGCGCGGTACTGGTAATTGAGCGCCGCATCGGTGGTGTTGTAGCCGGACTCGGAGACGCCCCATGGCACGCTGCGCTGTTTGCCGTAATCGATTTGCGCGGTGATGACGGAACGGTAAGTCTGGTCCAGCAGGGTTTCCGGATAGGTCGGCATCACCAGCAGCGGCATCAGGTATTCGAACATCGAGCCGGACCACGACAACAGCACCGGTTCGCCATTCAGGATGCACAGCTGGCGGCCCAGCGCGAACCAGTGTTCCTGCGGCAGCTGGCCCTGCGCAATGGCGACAAAGCTGGCCAGCCGCACTTCCGACGCCAGCAAATCGTAATAGCTGGCGTCGAGCCGGCGTTCCGTGACGTTGTAGCCGATCGCCAGCAATTTCGTGGTGGGATTGAACAGGAAACCATATTCGATTTGCGCGAACTGGCTGCATTCGCGCCCCAGTTCTTCGAGTTGCGCGATCCGGCTGCGCGCCAGCTTGCTGCCCTGCGCCACCAGCCGCGCCAGCACATCCTGGCGCTCCCGTTCCGCCGGCGCCAGGTCCGATTGCGCGGCCGCCACGCCCTGGTGGTCCATTTCCGCCAGTTGGCGCAGGGTCGGCATGCGCACCAGGTTGGCGTCAAACACTTCGCCCGTCGTGATCCACGGCGCCAGCGCCAGCAAGTCGTCGAGCGCGGCACGGCACTGGCTGCGCAGCGCGGCGGCCCAGTATTGCACGGACGGGTCGGCGCCATCGGGCTGGTACGCATCGGCCATGCGCACGGCACGCTCCAGGCACCCGTGCATTTCCGGCAGCGTGGAGGGGAACAGTGGTTGCAAGCCGGTGAATTCGCGGCCCAGCGCCAGCAAGGTATCAGGCAACTGCGCCGACAACTGCGCGGACGCCGGCGCCGGTGACGGCGCAGCCGCCTGCCCGGCAACGCCGGCGGGCGATGCGCCGGCATTGGCCACCGTGTCCGCCAGCACCTGTATGGTGGTGGCGATCCCCTGCAACAGCTGGGCGCCGGCAATCGGCTGGTCGATCTGATGCAGCAGGCCTTGCTGCAAGGTCAGCAAGTGCCCGGCCAGGTTGCCGCTGTCGACCGACGAAATGTAGATCGGGTGCAGCGGCTTCATGGTCACGGTGTCATACCAGTTGTAGAAGTGCCCCTGGTGCCGCTCCAGTTTCGCCATGCTGCTCAGCGTATTGAAGGTGCGCGCGATCAGTTGCGCCCCGCAGATGTAGCCAAAATCGTGCGCGCTCAGGTTGGCCAGCAGCGCCATGCCCATGTTGGTGGGCGAGGTGCGGTGGGCGATCACCTGGATGGGCTGTTCCTGTACATTGTCGGGCGGCAGCCAGTTATCGTCCGGCCCGACAAAGGTGTCGAAGTACGCCCAGGTGCGGCGCGCCACCATGTGCAGGAACAGGCCCTGCTCGTTCGACAATTCCGCCAGTTCGCGCGGCTGCGGACGGCTGATCCACCAGGCGACCAGCGGCGCGGCCAGCCACGCCAGCAGCAATGGCGCCGCAGCCGCCAGCGCGCCGGGCTGCCACAGCGCCAGCGCGGCGCCGACGGCCATCGCCGTGGCCGGCGAGATCCACATGGTGCGCCAGTAATCGGCCGGCGCGTGGCCGCCGCGCGCCAGCGCCGAGGCCCGCCACTGCAGCAGCCGGCGCTTCGATACCAGCAAGCGCCACGCCGTGCGGCATATCGCATCGAGGCTGACGTAGGTTTCATACGGCAGGAACACCATGGTCAGCAGCGCGTGCGCGAAGTGCAGGCGGCTGCGCCACAGCGATTGCGCAATGTGCTGGCTCCACAGGGTGTCGCGCGGGCAGTTCAGCAAGTCATACAGGCTCGACGCCAGCGGCGGCACGAAGACCACGGCCAGCACCGCCACGGTCCAGTACCACGGCGCCGGCAGCACGCTCCAGGCCAGCAGCAGCGCCAGCACCAGCACCGGCGGCACCAGGCTGCGGCGCAGGTTGTCGAACAGCTTCCAGCGCGACAGCCACGACAGCGGATTGCGTTCGCGTCCGGCCGGCCGGCCATCGACGCCGGGCAGCGGCGTGCGCGGCATCAGCCAGGACAGCAATTGCCAGTCGCCGCGCGTCCAGCGCTGGCGGCGCAGGATATCGTCGCTGTAGCTGGCCGGATATTGCTCATACAGTTGCGCATCGCTCAGCAACCCGGCGCGCAGGTAGCAGCCTTCCAGCAAGTCGTGGCTGAGGATGCGGTTGTCCGGCAGGCGCCCGCCCAGCACCTGTTCAAACACGTCGACGTCGTAGATGCCCTTGCCGATGAACGAGCCTTCGTAAAACACATCCTGGTACACGTCCGACACGGTGCGGGTATACGGGTCGATGCCGGGCTCGCCGCCACACAGGCGTTCATAGCGCGACGCATGTTCGCTGGGCAGGCTGACCGCCACGCGCGGCTGCAAGATGCCGTAGCCGTCGATCACGCGGTTGTGCCGCGGGTCGACGCGGGGCCGGTTCAGCGGGTGCCGCATGGAGGCCACGAACTGGCGCGCCGCATCGCGCGGCAGGCGGGTGTCGGTATCGAGCGTGATCACATAGCGGATGGTTTCCAGGTCGGAGACATCGCCCACCACCAGTGAGAAGCGGTCGCGCGCACCGCCGCGCAGGTAGCGGTTCAAGTCTTCCAGCTTGCCACGCTTGCGTTCACGGCCCATCCACGCGCCTTCGGACGGATTCCAGGCACGGGGGCGGTGCAACAGCAAAAATGGCGCGGCCGGCGCGTTGCCGCTGGGCGGCGCGGCGTCCGCGCCCGCCGTGTATTTGTCATTGAGGCGGCGGATATGGTCTTGCGCCTGTTGCAGCAGGGCCGCATCGCCCGGCAGAGTTTCTTCTTTCGCATCGGCGAAATCCGTCAACAGGCAAAAGCGCAAATTCGGATCGCGGTTGGCCAGGAAGCGCACTTCCATCTGTTCGACCAGTTCATCGACATTGTCCTTGCTGAAGATCAGCGTCGGCACCACCACCAGTGCCCGCGCATCGGCGGGAATGCCGTTGCGGTAATCCATGCGCGGCAAGGGATTCGGCTGCGTCAGCAGCGTGGCGGCCCAGTTGGTCAGCGCCAGCGCCAGCTGGCTGCCCGCCGCCACCGCCAGGATGGCCAGCAGCACCAGCGCCCAGTGCTCGACGCCGTCACGCATGGCGCGCTCCACGGCCAGCCCGGCCAGCACCACCGTGATGGCGGCCACCGCGCCCAGGTATGAAGTCAGCGGCGAGGCGCGCGACGTCTGTTGCAGCGCGATGCCCAGCGGCCAGCGCACGCCGGCCTGTTTCTCCAGCAGCAGCACGCCGGGACCGATCAGGTAATAGCCGACATGGCCGAGGCGCGAATCCCCCTGGAACGGCGCGCCATTGCCCGACGCGCCGCCATGTTTGCTGTGCGCCAGCTCCACCGCCATCGCGGCAATTTCCCGCTCGCTGTGGGACGAGCGGCGCGCGAGTTTTTCAATCACGTGGCGGTACTGGTCGCGCGTGGAAAAATCCATGTCGCCATACACGCCGGCCGGGTCCATGCGCAGGGTCTGCTCGACCACGCTCATGGTTTCCACGAACTCTTGCCAGTCCATGGTGCCGAGGAAGCGCAGGCTGCCGATGCTGTTGGCGATCGAGACCTGCTCCGCCGCCTGGATCTGAATCTCTTGCTGGATCAGTTGTTCGATGGTCATGCCCGATTCCGCCAGCCGGTGCGTCAGCCACGTCAGCGCCAGGGTCAGCGCCGGGCTCTGCCCCTGCAGGCGGCGCGCCAGTTCCGCCACGAAGCCGCTGGTCAGCGGCGGATTGGAGCGCGCCATGTCGGCCACCAGCAAGATCAGGCCGCTGGGGTTCTTATCGGCGATCTCCACCATCTGGTCGGCCCAGCTGTTGGCCAGGTCGCGCTGCAGGCGGTTATCCGCCACCCGCGCCGCCACGCGGCGCAGGTTTTCTATCAGCGCCAGCCGCAGCATGATGGGGATGGCCCACAGTTCGCCCAGTTTCAGTGTCGCCACTTCCTGGTAGGCATCGACAAAGCGGCACAGGCTTTCCGGATCGACCCGGCCATCGCCATGGGCAATGATTTCCAGCGCGATCTGGTACACGCGCGGCGTGCCGTCCGGCGCGCCCTGGGACAGGCGCGGTAGTTCCTTGCTGTAATTTTTAGGCAGGTGGCGCCGCGCGGTGCGGATCTGGTCTTCGATCAGGTAGGAATTGTCGAGCAGCCATTCCGACGCCGGCGTGATCTGGCGCGACGATTTCACGGCGGCGGTCAGTTCATCGCATGTTTCCGCAATGACATCCGCGTTTTCCCGCAAGCGCGCCAGCAGGCGGTCGGAGCCCTGCCGCTTGCTCAATGCATGGCTGGCGGCCAATACTTTGCCATGGGCCGCCATTTGCTGCGCGCTGAACAATTCCGCGCGCAACGGCGAGTCATCATCGGCGGCACTGCCCTGCAGGGCGCTGGGCGCATCTTCACGGAAACCAAACGTGAATTGACGCAAGAAATTCGGTTGCTCGTTCAACTTGGACCTCGCAATCTGCCCATGGACTGGGAAGTGAAGTATGGTCCAAGCAATGTTACGGAGGCGCGCGCTACCCTACTGTGCGCTGACGTACATAGCAGCCGGAAGCGAGTTTCCGGCTGGCAGCATCAGGCGGCGTGGGGCAATTGCGGCCACATGGTCAGCGCCATGCCGCCGGCCAGGTCATACGCCTGCGGGTGGCCCAGGCGGCGCAGGCAGGCGGCGGCCTTGGCGCTGCGGGCGCCGCTGCGGCAACAGAACACCAGCGGCGCGCCGCTCTGCAGCCAGGCGCCGATCTGGCTGGTCAGGCGGTTCAACGGCACGTTCAGCACGGTGCGCCCTTCCGGGCCCGCGTGCGGCGCGCCGATGCCGCTGGCCGCGTGTTCACCGCTGTCGCGCACATCCACCACCAGCGCGTTCGGATGCAGCGCCAGCAATGCGCGCAGCGCGGTGCTGTCGAGATGCATGCCGTTGCCGGTATCGCCCGGCTGCTGGCGCGTGGCGCGCAGGCTGCTGCAGACCGGCTGGTGTTCGTCGCGCGCGGCGCACAGCAAGGTGTCGTCATGCACGAAGGCGGCCAGTTGCTGCGGCGCCGCGTGGCCGATAAAGGCGTGGTGCACGGCTGCGCGGGACAGTGCGCCGCCCGTGTTGGCGCCCAGCAGGTACGCCTGCCGGCCGCCGCCACAATTGGCGCGCTGCAGGCGCTGGCCGCCCAGCACCAGCGCGTCCTGGCCTTGCGGCCAGCCGTGGCTGTCGGTATCGGTGACCGGTGCGCCGAGGCGCCGCGCCAGCGCGCGCCACGGTTCAGGCGACGCGCCGGCCTGGGTCGCCAGTACGGCCAGCACCCGGCAGCCGCCGGCCTGTGCGGTAATCCGTTCTTCATGCTCGGGGCGCGGATCGATCACGACACAGCCGCCACTGGCGCCGTCGAGCACCAGCCAGCTGCACTCGGCGCCGCTGCCCAGTTGCAGGACCGATGGCGCGGCGGCATCGCTGTCCACGCACGGGCCGCCGGCGCACAGGATGGCGCCGCAGCGCTCGATCCGCGCGCAGGCCTGCGTGATGGTGGCGTCGTCCGTCAACGGACCGAACGACATGCGGATCGCACTGGCGCTGCGCCAGGCGGGGATGCCCATGGCTTCCAGCACATAGCTGGGCGCGGCCTTGGTCGACGAGCAGGCGCTGCCGGAACTGACGCGCACCCCGGCCGCATCGAACACGTCCATCAATTCGCGGCTGGTCAGCCCCGGCACCGAGAAATTCAGGGTGGTGGGCAACACATGGTCCAGCGGCGCGTTGAAGACGATGCCGGGCAAGGCCTGGCGCAGGCTGGCCGCCAGGCGGTCGCGGAAGTCGCACAGCTGGTCGTGGGTGCGGAAGACGCCGCCCTGCTCCAGCGCCGCCAGCACCGCGTCCAGCGCGGCGATGCCGGCCATGTTTTCCGTCCCCGAGCGCAGCGCGCTTTCCTGTCCGCCACCGACGATCAGTGGCGTGAACGGCGCGCCGGCGCGCACGTACAGCAGGCCGATGCCTTTCGGCGCATACAGTTTATGACCGGAAAACGGCGCGTAATCGATGCGGCTCTTGGCCAGCTGCAAGCGGAACTTGCCCAGCGCCTGCACGCAATCGACCATCCAGTACGCGGCGCACGCGGTATCGTTCAGCACCGCTTCGATGCCGGCGATATCGGACAGCACGCCGGTTTCATTATTGGCCGCCATGGTGCACACCATGGCCGCCCGCGGCGCCAGGCGGCGCAGCGCAGCGAGGTCGTGCAAGCCGTCGCCATCGACCGGCAGCGCCGCCAGTTCCAGGTTCAGGCCCAGCACGGTATTCCAGTGCGCCAGGCTTTGCGGCACCGCCTTGTGTTCGGTCGCGCCATACACCAGCAAGGCGCCGATCGCCTCCCCGGCGTCGCGCCGCGCACGCAGCGCGCACAGGGCCGACAGCACGGCGGTCTGGATGCCTTCGGTGGCGCCGCTGTTGAACATCACGCGCCCGTTGCCGGCGCCGATCACGCGCTGCGCCCTGGCCCGCGCGCTGTCCAGCAAGGCGCGGGCCTGCAGGCCGGCGGTGTGGGAACTGCTGGGATTGCCGTAGCAGATACGCATCGCGTGCACGGCGGCGTCGATGGCGGCCGGCAAGACCGGGCTGGTGGCGTTTCCGTCGAGGTAAATTTCAGACGTCATGATGTTGATATGGGTCAAATGCGGATACCCAACAGTTTACGCAGCCGGGCGAAACCGTTTGTTCCAAACTTCACCTGAATTTCCGCTACACTTGGCATGAACATGCTATTTTTAGAGAAATAATAGAATGAATGCACTGGACCACTACGATTACGCCATCCTCGGCGCGCTGCAGGTCGATGGCACCCTGTCGGTGGCGGAACTGGCACAAAAAGTCGGTTTGTCCAGCACGCCGTGCTGGAAGCGCCTGAAACGGCTGCAGGATGACGGCTACCTGGAGCGCCGCGTGGCCATCATCAACCGCCGCAAGACGGGGTTGCCGGTGACGGTGTTCGTCAGCGTGCGCACCAGCCAGCACGACGACAAGTGGCTGGAACGCTTTGCGCAGGCGGTGGAAGCGCTGCCGGAAGTCCAGGAATTTCACCGCATGAGCGGCGATATCGACTATCTGTTAAAAGTGGTCACCACCGATATCGAAGGGTACGACCGTTTTTACAAAAAACTGATCAAGGTGGCGCAACTGTCCGGGGTATCATCCGCGTTCTCCATGGAACAAATCAAATACACCACGGCGCTGCCGCTGCACCTGGTCGCGCATGGCACCCCGACCTGATCGACTGTCCGGCCAGTGGATCGCAACGCCCCAATCACGTATCCTTGCAGCTTCACCCTTACCCAGGAACCGCCCATGAAACATCGCTTGACCCTGGCCGCGCTGGCTACCGCCGTTGCGCTGGCCTGGACGCCTGCCATCCAGGCCGCGCCATCCGCTACTCATAAAGTCGAAACCGCGCCGGCCGCCAGCGCGCCCCAGGCGCAGCAGCAATTGCTGGCATTGGCCGATGAATACTACGACGCCCTGGCGCGCTTCGATCCGGTCGGCGCCACGCAGAATGGCGATAACCGCTTCGATGACCAGCTGACGATGGATATCGTGCCGGCCGAACGCGCCAGGCAGTTCGCGCTGTACCGCGGCTTCCAGAAGCGCCTGAACGCCATCCCGCGCGCGCAATTGAACCGCGGCGACCGCGTCAACTATGACGTGCTGGCGTTCGAGCTGAAAACCCTGGTCGCCGCCGAGCAGTTCCCGGACCACTTGCTGCCGCTGAACCAGATGGACAGCATCCCGGTCACCTTGGCCAATTTCGCGGGCGGCGAAGCGTCGCAGCCGATCGGCACCGTCAAGGAATATGAAGCCTACCTGTCGCGCCTGGCGAAAACGCCGGCGTGGATCGACCAGGCCATCGCCAACATGCGCACCGGCATGGCCAAAAAAGTCGTGCTGCCCAAAGCGCTGACGGTGGCGGCGCTGCCGCAATACAAAAAACTGGTGGCGGCCGATGCCGCCAGCAGCATTTACTACACGCCCATCACCAAACTGCCGGCCGCGTTCAGCGACGCCGACAAGCAGCGCCTGACGGCGGCCTACCGCGACACCATTGCCAACGGCCTGAATCCGGCCCTGGCGCGCCTGGCGGCGTTCCTGGAAACCGAATACCTGCCGGCCTGCCGCGACACGTCCGGCTGGAGCGCGCTGCCGAACGGCCGCGCATGGTACCTGGCCAACGTGGCGGAATCGACCACCACCGCCATGACCCCGGAACAGATCCACGCCATCGGCCTGCGGGAAGTCGCCCGCATCCAGCGGCAATTCGCCGTGCTGGGCCCCAAGCTCGGTTACAACGGTCCCGCCTCCGGCTTGCCGGTGTGGGTCGGCAAGCAAGCCAGGTTCTATCCGTTCAAGACGGAAGATGAAGTGCAGGCCGTGTACCGCCAGCTCAATACCCTGCTCGACACCAAGCTGCCGCAAATGTTCACGCTGATGCCGAAGGCCAAGCTGGACTTGCGCCTGGAACCGGAACTGTCGCGCGCCACCGCCTCCGACCACTACACGGCGCCGGCCGCCGACGGCTCCCGTCCCGGCGTGTTCTGGTCGGTCGTCAACGACCCGGCCAAGTACAACAGCACCGGCATGAACACCCTGTTCCTGCACGAAGGCAAACCAGGCCACCACTTCCACATCGCGCTGGCGCAGGAAATGGACCAGCCGAAGTTCCGCAAGTTCGGCGGCAACAACGCCTACACCGAAGGCTGGGCGCTGTATGCGGAAACCCTGGGCAAGGACATGGGCCTGTATGACGATCCGGCCCAATACTTCGGCCACCTGAACGACGAATTGCTGCGCGCGGTGCGCCTGGTGGTCGACACCGGCCTGCACGCGAAAGGCTGGAGCCGCGAAAAAACCATCGCCTACATGTATGACACCCTGGGCGATGCCGACGTGGCGAAAAACCAGACCGAGCGCTACATGGCGTGGCCGGGCCAGGCGCTGGGCTACAAGATCGGCTCGCTGAAGATCGTCGAACTGCGCGAGCGGGCGAAGCAGGCGCTGGGCGACAAATTCAGCCTGCCGAAATTCCATGAAGTGGTGCTGGGCGATGGCACGGTGCCGCTGTCGCTGCTGGAAGCCAAAGTCAACGCGTGGATCGCGGCGTCAAAATGAATCCCCTGCCGCAAAATCCGTAGCCGGCGTCAACGCGGCGCATACATGGCGGCTCGCAAGCGAACCGCCCTAACGGAATCGGGCCACGTGCAGGAATACCGCTAGCGGCCTGGTCACGCCAGCAACGCCCACAGCTCCCGGTACCTGAACGCGGCCGTCATATGCCGCAACCGCGCCGCCAGGTCCGGGTGCGGTCCTTCGATCGCGGCCAGCGCCCCCGCCAGGCGGTGCTGGTCCAGCGCCAGCGCGCCTTCCTTCAGCGCCACGCGGATCTCTTCCGGCAAGCCCGCCAGTTCTTCCTTCAAGACTTCGGCCACGCTGCTGGCCGTGATGCCGCTGGCCACCTGCGCCGGCGCCGGCGCGCGCTGGAAATGCAGTCCCAGCTGATTCTCGATGTGCGCATACAGCTCGTTGACGTTCAGCGGCTTGCGCAGGAAGGCGTCGGCGCCCGCATCAAGCGCCACCGTGCACTGTTCTTCAAACGCGCTGGCCGTGCACATGATGATGCGCGGCTGCGGGCCATCGGCCTGGCTGCGGATGCGCCGGATCGTCGCCAGCCCGTCCAGCTGCGGCATGCGCCAGTCCATCAGCACCAGGTGCGGCGTGAAACTGTTCATGCGCGACAAGGCTTCGATGCCGTCGCCCGCATAGGCCACCACGAAGCCCAGCGGTTCCAGCAATTCCCCCAGCAGCATTTGCGATTCGCGGTCATCGTCCGCCACCAGCACGCGCCTGCCGCGCTGCGCCGGGTCCAGGCCCAGCACCTGGCCCAGCATCAGCGGCGCCGCCGGTACACTGGACGCCACCGGCAGGGTCAGCGCAAAGCGGAACATCGATCCGCGTCCCAGTTCCGACTCCACTTCCAGTTCGCCGCCCAGCAATTCCACGTACTGGCGCGAAATCGCCAGCCCCAGGCCGGTGCCGCCTTCCCCGGTATGGGTGCCCACCTGCACGAACGGTTCAAAGATGCGCTGCAAATCCAGCGCCGACATGCCGACGCCGGTGTCGCTGATGGTGAACGCGACCCGGGCCTGGCCATTGTGCATGTCCGCCTGCACCCGCAATTGCACGCTGCCGTGCTGGGTGAATTTCAGCGCATTGCCCAGCAGGTTGATCAGCACCTGGCGCAACTTGACGGAATCGACCCGCACCGCGAGCGGGCCATCCTTCAGCACGCCATCCAGTTCCAGCAACAGCTCCAGTCCCGCCGCCTGGGCGCGGATGCGCAGCATTTCCGCCACTTCGTCCAGCAGCCGCGCCAGGTCGGTATCGACCGGGTCCAGCCGCGTGCCGCCCGCCTCGATTTTTGACAGCGCCAGCACGTCGTTAATCAGGGTCAGCAAATGCTGGCCGGAGCGGTGGATGATTTCCAGGTTGCGCTGCTGGTCCGGCGACAGCGATTGCGTGCGCGCCATCAATTGTGAAAAACCAATCACCGCATTCAACGGCGTGCGCAACTCATGGCTCATCTTGGCCAGGAATTCGGATTTCACGCGGTTCGCGGTTTCCGCGGTTTTCGTCGCGGCCAGCAAGCTCGCCGTGCGCTCATCGACCAGTTCCAGCAAATGGTCGCGGTGGCGCCGCATTTCCTCTTCCGCGTGTTTGCGTTCCGTGATGTCGTAATGGATGCCGGTCATGCGCATCGGCTGTCCCTGCGCATTGCGCACCACCTGGCCATCGGCCTTGATGTAGCGCAGCGTGCCGTCCGGGCAGCAAACGCGGAACTCAATGTCGTAGGGCAGGTTCTTTTCCAGCGCAAACAGCTTGGCGCGCTCGCACAGCGCGCGGTCTTCCGGATGCACGGTGGCCAGCCAGGTGTGATGCGCATCGCCCAGCTCGCCCTGCGCCACGCCCACCATCTGATACATGCGTTCATCCCACACCAGCTCATCGGTGGCCAGGTTCCAGTCCCAGATGCCGAGGCGCGCGGCGCGCGTGGCCAGCGCCAGCTGGTCCACCAGACGTGCGCGGTCTTCTTCGATCCGGCGGCGCTGGTCGATATCCTCGATCAGCACATCGCAGGCCGGCGCATCATCCGTGCCGGCGCGCACAAACGTGGACCGCACCCAGCGCGGCAGGCCGTCCGCGCAGCGGATGCGGTGTTCCAGCTGGCTGATGGCATTGTTGTCGAGCGCCGCCGCGGCGCGCGCCGCCACCTGCGTGCGGTCCGCTTCCGGCACGATGGTCAGCCACAGGGTCTGGTCGCTTTCAAACGCTTGCGGCGGATAACCGGTCACCGCTTCGCAGCCGGAACCGTGGCCATACGAACGCAGTGCGCCGTTGGAACGGCGCAGCGAAAACAACTGGTGCGTGACGGCGCCCAGCAGGCGCCGGTAGCGCTCGCGGCTTTCCGACAATTCATCGGCGCTGCGGCGCAGCGCTTCGGTGCGTTCGGCCACCAGGGTTTCCAGGTGCGAGCTTTGCTGCTCGAGCGCGACACGCTGCCGGTACAGGTCGCAGAACACCCGCACCTTGGACATCAGGATCGTCGGCTCCAGCGGCTTGATCAGGTAATCCACCGCACCCAGTTCATAACCTTTGAACTGGGCGTCGCGCCCCTTCATGCCGGCCGTGACAAAGATGATGGGTAACGTTGCCGTCTTGGGATTGGCGCGTATCAGTTCGGCGGTTTCAAAGCCGTCCATGCCCGGCATTTGCACATCGAGCAGCACCGCCGCGTAATCGGCGCGCAGCACGGCGCGCAGCGCTTCCGGTCCGGAATTGGCGCGCACCAGCAGCACATCCGGCAATTCTCCCAGCATGCCTTCGAGCGCCAGCAAGTTGGCCGGCAGGTCATCGACGATCAGCAACCGCAGTTGCTGGCCTTCCGGGCTGATACGCCGCGCCGCCAGCACGTTTTCCACCTGGTGCACATAGCGCTCGAACTCCACGATGGCGAGGCGCTGCCGGAACAAGGTGGCAAACACATTGACCTTGGCATGCAGCACCACCGCTTCGATCGGCTTGACCAGGTAATCGACGGCGCCGCTTTCATAGCCACGGAAGGCAAACTGGGCGCCATCCATTTCCGCCGTCACGAACACGATCGGCACAAGCCGGGTCTTGGGATTGGCCCGCATCAGGGTGGCGGTTTCATAGCCATCCATGCCCGGCATTTGCACGTCCATCAGGACCAGGCCGAATTCGCGCCGCAACAACTGGCGCAGCGCTTCCTCGCCGCTGGTGACGGTGACGATTTCCAGGTTGTCGATTCCTTCCAGCAGGGCGGACAACGCAAGAAGATTGTCAGCGTTGTCGTCGACCAGCAAGACCGGGAACGGGTGGGCGCGGTTCATGACTAAGCTCCCATCCTGCCAGGGGGCGGCATGCGTCGGACCCGGCTCATGGCAGCACCTCCGTCGCCAGTTGCCGCAGCAGCGCCCCGATCTCGTCGAGCGCCACCACGCGGTCCGGTGTGCGCCGCGCCAGCGCGGCGCGCGGCATCGAGTCCATGACGGCGCTGTCCGGGTCTTGCACGATGGTGTAGCCGCCCGCTTCGCCGATATGGGCCAGGCCATTGGCGCCATCCGAGCCGGCGCCGGTCAGCACCACGCCGATCAGGGCCGCGCCATAGCAGGCCGAGGCCGATTCAAACAGGACGTCCGCCGAAGGCCGCGCAAAGCTCACCGGCGGATCGAGCGTCAGCGCCGTCCTGCCGTCGAGCTCCACCAGCAAGTGGTAGCCGGGCGGCGCCAGATACGCGGCGCCGCCCGCCAGCAACTCCCCCTCATCGGCTTCCTTGACGCGCAAGTGCGACACCCCGTCGAGCAGGCGCGCCAGTCCGTCGCCGCTGGCCACCGCGATATGGATCACCACCAGCACCGGCAGCGGGAATCCGGCCGGCAGCGCGGGCAGCACCCGCTTCAGGGCTTCCACGCCGCCGGTGGAGACGCCGATCGCCACCGCGCGGTAGCGCGGCCTGGATGGCGCCCGCCTGGCGGGAGCATGGTGCGCGGCCGCCTTCATGGTGCGGCTCCCGGGCGCGCCGCCCTCGTGTACTCCTTGCGGTAAATGCGCGTGTGCGGCGCCACTTCACGGTAGCGCGGTGAAATGCCACGCTGGTCCAGCGATTCCTTGGTGCCCAGGCACAGGAAGCCGCCCGGCGTCAGGCAGCCGTCGAACAGCGACAGCAAGCGCTCCTTCAGCGACGGTTTAAAGTAAATCATCACGTTACGGCACAGTATCAATTGCATTTCACTGAAATCGGCGTCGGTGGCCAGGTTGTGCGCGGCGAACACCACGTTGCGCAGCAAGTCCGGATCAAACAGCGCGCGGCCGTAGCGCGCCACATAGTAGTCGGAAAAGGCGGCGCTGCCGCCCGACTGCTGGTAATTGCGCGTATAGCGCTGCATTTCGCGCAGCTCGAACATGCCCTGGCGCGCCCGCTCCAGCACCGCCTGGTTCAAGTCCGTCGCGTAGATCCGGCATTTGTCACCCACGCCCTCTTCACGCAGGATGATCGCCAGCGACAGCACTTCCTCCCCTCCGGCGCAGCCGGCCACCCAGATTTTTGCATGCGGATAGGTGCGCAGGTGCGGCACCACTTCGGTGCGCAGGGTGCGGAAAAAAAGCGGATCGCGGAACATGTCCGACACATTGACCGTCACCTCTTCCACCAGCGAGCGGCACAGCGCCGCATCGCGCAGCACGGCAGAGATCGCGGCGCCATAACTGCCGAAGCCGGACTTGGCCAGCCACGCTCCCAGGCGGCGCGTCAGCGACGCTTGCGCATACTCGGAAAAATCGTAGCCATGCGCCTGGCGGATGGCGGACACCAGCAGATCAATTTCCAGTGCGGCGATCTGCTGCTCGTTCACGCCACCTCCCCTGCCTGATAGAGCCACACCCTCATCAATGAGAACAGCTTGTCGAGGTCGACCGGCTTGGTCAGGTAATCGCTGGCGCCCGCGTCGAGGCACTGCTTCTGGTCGCCCAGCATGGCTTTGGCGGTCAGCGCGATCACCGGCAGGCGCGCCCAGCGCGCATCGCGCCGCATGCGGCGCATCGCTTCGAAGCCATCCATTTCCGGCATCATGATATCCATCAGCACGATGTCGATGTCCGGGTGTTCCTGCAGCCGCTCCAGCGCTTCGACGCCATTGCCCGCTTCGACGATCTGCATGCCTTTCTCGGCCAGCACCGACGACAGCGAAAAGATGTTGCGGATGTCGTCATCGACCAGCAGCACCTTGCGCCGTTCAAACATGGCTTCCTTGTCGAGCGCGCGGCGGATCATCTTTTGCTGGTCTTGCGGCAGCGAGCTTTCCACCAGGTGCAGGAACAGGCTGACCTCGCCCACCAGACGCTCCGGGCTCTTGGCTCCCTTGACGATAATGCTGTCGGTGTAGCGGCGCAGGCGCGCTTCATCGATTTCCGACAGGCTGCGGCCGGAATGCACGATCACCGGCATTTGCGGCGCGCACTGGCTCGCCTGCAGCTGGTCCAGCAATTCAAAGCCGGACATGTCGGACAACCCCAGGTCCAGCACCATGCAGTCGTAATAGCGCTGCCCCAGCAATGCCAGCGCGTCGCTGCCGGAATGCGCGATCGTGATATCGAGGCCATCGGTGGCCAGCAATGCCGCCACGCTCATGGCTTCGGTTTCATCATCTTCCACCACCAGCAAGCGCTTGTCCTTGCGGTCGATGACAGCGCCGATTGAATCGAGCACCTGGTCCAGCTGTTCCGAGCTGACCGGCTTGGTGACAAAGCCGATCGCCCCCAGGCCCAGCGCCTTCTGGCGGTCTTCCAGGCAGGTGATGAAATGCACCGGGATATGCCGCGTGGCGGGGTTGTCCTTAATGCTGCGCATCACGCCCCAGCCATCGATATGGGGCAGCATCACATCGAGCAAAATCGCATTGGGGCGGAAGCGCTCGGCCAGCGCCAGGCCTTCTTCGCCATCGCAGGCGACGATGGCCTGGAAGCCGTGTTCGCGCACGGTGTCGCGCAAGATGCCGGCAAACGCCATGTCATCTTCAACGATCAGGATGCAGCGGGTTTCCGGCAGCACGCTGCAGCGGTCGTCTTCCAGGGCGCCGGCCGCCTGTCCTTCCGGCGCCGCGGCCAGAGGCGCAAACGGCGCGGGCCGCGCGGCGCCGCCGGCCGCGGCGGGAAATTCCGGCACGCGCGCCGGCGGCTGCGGCGGCACGGCGGGTGGCGCCGGCATGGCCGTGCAGGCTGCCGGTGCGGCGGGAACCTGTGGCGCCGATGGCCCGGGAACCGCCAGCGGCGCCGGCGGCATCATGGGGACACCGGCATGCATGCTGGCGGCGGCGCTGCCATCGAGCGGCAGGAACAGCGTGAAGATGCTGCCGGCGCCCGGTGCGCTCGACAGCGCGATTTCACCGCCCATGCGGCGCGCCAGCTGGCGCGAAATCGACAGCCCCAGCCCGGTGCCGCCGAACTTGCGGCTGGTGGAGCCGTCGGCTTGCTGGAACGCGTGGAAAATGCGTTCGTGCTGGTCCGGCGCGATGCCAACCCCGCTGTCGCTGACGGCAAACGCGATGGCGGCATCCGGCAAGCCATGTTCGCCGGCGACGGCGGGCCGGATCGACAAGCCGATCCTGCCCTGCGCAGTAAATTTGATGGCGTTGGCCAGCAGGTTTTTCAGCACTTGCTGCAGGCGCTGCGGGTCGGTCTTGATGGCCGGGGCCACGCCCGCCGCCACATCGATGGCAAACGCCAGCCCCTGGTGTTCCGCCTGCGGCAGGAACAATTCGCGCAGTTGCGCGGCAATGTCGCTGACCGCCACGGTTTCCACCTGCAATTCCACGCGGCCCGCCTCGATCTTCGACAGGTCAAGAATATCGTTGATCAGGTTCAGCAAATCCTTGCCGGCACTGTTGATGGTGGCGGCGTATTCGACCTGCTTATCGCTGAGCTTGCCTTCCTTGTTCTGCTTCAGCAGGCTCGACAGGATCAACATGCTGTTCAGCGGGGTGCGCAACTCGTGCGACATATTGGCCAGGAATTCGGACTTGTAGGCGCTGGTGCGTTCCAGTTCGTCGGCCTTGCGGCGCAATTCGCGACTGACCTGTTCGCTTTCGGCGCTCTTTTGCCGGATCACCTCGCGTTGCTGTTCCAGCAATTGCGCGCGCTCTTCCAGTTCCTCATTCGATTGCTGCAACTCTTCCTGCTGCACCATCAATTCTTCGGTCTGCACCTGGGTTTGTTCCAGCAAGGTGGCCACGCGGCGGCGCGCCTGTTCCACCCCGATCGCCACCGCCACGGCTTCCGCCGCCTGCTCCAGCCAGCCGGTCTTGATCTCGTCCAGTTCGCCCAAGGTGCCCAGCTCAACCAGGCCCATCAGGCTGCCGTCATGCACCAGCGGCACCGCCACCACGGCGGCGGGCGCCGCGCTGCCCAGCGCCGACGCCACATCCAGGTACGATGCCGGCACCGGCGCCAGCAGCGCCGTACGGCGTTCGACCGCCGCCATGCCGGCCCACCCCTCGCCCAGCCCCACCGTGGTGCGCGGCGGCTGCGCCGGGGTCATGGCATAGGCCGCCGCCAGTTCCAGCACTTGCCGCTCGGGATCGAACAGGTACAGCGCGCCGACCGTGCCCCCCACATGTTCGGCCATGAAGCGGATCACCGCGCCCGTCAGCTGATCGAGTTGGCGGTCGCCCCGCAATTGCACATTGAGGGTATTGATGCCGCTCTTGAACCAGTCCTGGCGCCGCTCGTCCTCGCGGTGCGCGCGCAGGGTGCGCGTCATGCGGGCAAAGCCCCGGCCCAGCGACAGTTGCGCATCGCTCATGCCGGCCATGGCCTGCCCCAGCGCGCCGATTTCATCGCGCAGGCCGGAAAACTTGCCCAGGTCGAGCGGCGGCGGTTCGGACACGTCGCGGCTCAAGTCCCCGGCGGCAATCGCCTCCACCATCTCGGCCCGTTCCCGGCAATCGTCGCCCAGGTTGCGCAGGGTGGCCAGCACATGCTGGATCTGCTCGGTCAGCGACAGGTAGGCGCCGACGGTGAAATACGCGAACAGCAGGCACGCCAGCAAGGTCAGTCCGCCGGCCCACAGCAGCCGCTCCCGGGCCTGCGCGATGCGGTGATTCAGCGCCGTGCGCAAGGCCGGCGCCAGCACGTCTTCGCCGCCGGTATAGAACTGGTCGATCAAGACCGTGAAATGGTCGATATACGCTGCCGTGCTCAAGCCCAGGCGGGCGCCGATGATGTCTTCCTGCACGATGGAAATGGTGGTGCGGATGCCCGCCTCGACGCGCTGGTCCAGGCCGGCGATGACCGTACGCAAGGCGGGATTGTAGGTGGTGACTTTTTCCAGGTTCGCCGTCTGCAAGTCGCGCGCGATGCGCATATGGCCAAGCAAGCCCGCCATTTCCAGTTTTTCCGCATCGGTGACCGCGCCGCGCGCCACCATGGCCGCGCCGGCCGCGCGCAACTGGCCCAGCCGTTCAGTGAAGAACGGCAGCTTGACCAGCGTATCGATCAGGTAATACGACGAAATTTCCGGGTCCAGGGTCAGCGCACTGGCATCGGCAATGTCGGTGCCCAGGGTCAGCATTTTGGCAATCAATTGCTCATGGCGCAGCGTATTGATTTTTTGCGTCCACTCCAGGCCGAACTGGCGCAGCGCGCGCCAGTCGGATGTGACTTCGCGCCAGCGCTGCGACGCGGCCACGACCGGCGGGATGGCGTCGGCCAGTTGGCCAAACGCCTGGTCCACTTCAGCCGCCTTGGCGCGTTGCTTGGGACCGAAGGTGGGATTGCCGCCAAGCAATCCCGCGGACAAGCCGCGGTCATGCTGGACCAGCTGGACCGCCCGGTTCAGCCGCACCAGCGCTTCGACCCCGCGCAATTCATTGCGCGTCGGTTCGATCACCTGGTCCATCGCCCCAAACAATTGCACCAGCAAGACCAGGATCGCACTTAACGCCAGTACCCCCAGCAGGAAAAACTTATGCGCATAGCGCAGCCTGCTCATCAGGTTGATAGCGGGGTAGAACAGGGGTTTCACAGACCCTCCCGGGCGGTGTCCATCATTGCAAAGGCAGTAGGGAAAGCATCGGCGACTGCCAAATCGGTGTCAAGAGGAAAGTAATTTTGTTGCCAATTACCATCGGGTGCGGCCGGTCCACATATCTTTATACATGACCCAATCGCCAATAAAACCATATAACGGACCAACCCAGGCAAAGCCATAGCCGGCCAGCGGCATCAGCCATAACAAGGCATATTGGCCGCGCGGCAAAGCGGCAACCAGGATGAATAAAACCAGGGTGGGAACCGCCAAAATGCAGGCGGCGGAAAGTCACATTGGCTTGCTCTTGCAAGTAAAACGAATAAACCGCTTTAAGGGTTGGAAACCGCTCGGCCCGCACTGGCATCATCACACTCCCCGGTTCTCGTCAATTTTCCTCGATGCGGCTGGCATAATTCAAATCCGTTTCATCGCCCCATACAAATACTTTAGGCTCGCGTAAAACTTGCACCAGGAATTGTTGCTGCTCGCGCAAGCGGCGGCGGAAATCCGGCAAGGAATACAGGTTGGGATTGATTTTACGGCGCAAGATGCGCTCCGCAACGGGAAGACGCGACAGCAATTCACCGTAGCTGGTGTTATCGCCAATCAGCAGCAATTCAATCTTGCCTTCCGTGGCTTCCTGTTCCATGGCGCTGGCGCCATACACAAACGCCACATTCAACACATCGCCCAATGGCGACAGCGCGGAATTCAATACACTGACCAGCCCGAAGGTTTTTCGAACCAGGCTGGATAATTCTTCATACACCAGGCTGTCTTTATTGGGACGGAAACGACGCACATTGCCGATACGTTCGGAAACAATCAACCCTGAATCATGGAGGCGGCGCAATTCACGTTGCGCTGATGCACTGCCCAGCCCCGTGAGCCGCATGATCTCATTCAAGTGAAAACCGTCGTTGACGCGGACGAACATCAACCCCAGCAGCTTTTGCTGGGCGGGTGTGAAGAGGGCTTGGGCGATCATGGACCAAATCTTAGCACGTATGCGCCAGCTTCTGGCACAAGGAGCGTGCACTTTTGCCACCATGCAGAGGGGTGCCATGGATTAGCTGACGCGCCGTTGCGACAGTTGCCAGCCGGCATGGCATCGATGGGCACGCCAGCCAGCCGCCAGTGCTTACTGCTTGCGGATAAAGCGGGAAATCAAAAAGAATAGCTCGCCCAGGATCAGGACAACCCAAACCTGGCCATCGCCACTATTTCTCAACGAAATAAAATAAGCGACATCCAATACGTGGATCAGCAACAGGAATACTGCAGGAATGGCAAAGCAAACAACGAGGATGACAACATCTTGAATTGAAAACTTCATGTGGCACCTTGACGTATTGTCGAATAATAGTTCCAATCTATTGCCAACTGATTAGGATAGCCTTAATTGGCATTCCATCAGGAACATAAAATTACTTTACACAAAAGCGTTTTTTCCTCGTTTTTTTGGCGGCGCGTGCTATAGTGAAGACGTGGAGTACAGGTGCGCCGGAGTTGCAGAGCGGGACCGGGCAGGTACTTCGCAAATGGCCACTCTTTATCGAGTGGCCATTTCATTTTGTGCGCGGGTTTTACAAATGCTGCTGAAACCAATCCATCAATTCCGATTGGACATTTTTTCGGTAGCGCGTCATACCATGATCGCCGCCGGGATAAATAACCAGCTTATGCGGTTGTTTCCGCTCCCTCAGTTTCTCCGCCATCTGTACCGCATTCCAGCTAGCAACCTGAACATCAGCTTCGCCATGCAACAGCAATATCGGCAATGTTGGATTGAGCCGGTCTGTCCAGTATAAAACCGACCGGGCTTTTAAAACCTGCTCGCGATTGGTTAAATAGCCTGGAATATGTGCAGCATAAACCCGCGCCATTTCCGGGCGCCGCATGACTTCCGCTTGCAGATCCGAAACGCCACCCAATATGGCAATCGCCTTGATACGGTCGCTGCGTGCCGCCGCCAGGTAAGTCATCATGCCGCCCCGGCTCGAGCCTATCATGCCAATCCGGCCAGGATCCGCTTCGGGCATGCCATCGATTATCGGCAATAACGCCATCACATCATCAACATCGAGGCCACCAAATTCATCCAATCCGACGCCCCGGTATTGGGTGGAAATAGCGATATACCCTTGCTCAGCCCAGGGCATGTGGTTATAGGCAAGCGTTAAAAAAGATAATTGCCCGAGCTTGCTATTACCGCCCCGGTTGTAAATCAAGACAGGCAACTTGCGCCCTGCGGACTGTTTTGGCTTCACGACATAACCGCGAATGGTCAATCCATCGACCTTGTAAGTAAATTCAAAGCAGTCCAGGCGTTCACGAAATCCGGGTACACGTTCCAGGTAACGCAAATATTCCTCGTATTTTTCCAGGGCCGCCGTATCGTCCGGATTGCCCGGACGTTTGGGCACGGCCACGGGAAGCGCCATGCCTTGCTCCGTGTAACATGTGGTTTGACTGATGAGCGAGGGGGCCGAGGAAAACAGCGGAGTGCCGGCAAAGGTGCCGCCGCAGAACAGGCACAATGCGGCAGCCAGCAAATTGGTGGGGAAGCGGATGGGCATGACTAGTTGGCAAAAATACAAATATTACCACATAGAAATAGCCATGCCCGTATTGTTTATTTCGGGAAGTTATAGACCAGCGTATAGGAACCACTGCCGGAATACGACTTCACCTGCGCATAGTAATACCCCGCCGTGCCGTTGTACGAAATCGATTCCGTCGAGGTCGCCCCTTCGCTGCTGGCCACTTTGACCCACGCGCTGCCGGAATATTTATACAGGAACAAGTCGAAATCCGCCCCCGCCGGACCGGTCAACTGCGCGGTAAAGGTGCCGGCCACTGCCTGCACGTAGCCTGGTGCGGCGCTTGGCGCATTGGCGCTGCCGCCGGAGGCCAGGGTGCCGGTCTGGGTGACACCCGTGTATTTGGCAAACACATTGCGCACCGCGCCTTCATTGACGGCGTGCCATGGATAACCGAGGGTGCGCATGCGCGAGTTTTCCGTCGGGCGGTATTTGCCAGCCGTGCAATATTGACCGCCCTGGAACACGCCGATGGTGCCATTGGCATACATCCCGGGCTGGGTCGGCACCGGGGTATTGGCGGAAATCAGGTTGCCCCACTTGACGGAACGCGTGTTGACCCGCGAGACGTTGACTTCGGTCGGTTCCGCCGTGGTGTTGCAGGTGCCGTTTTCATATTCATCGGCCAGGGCGAAGGCCGTGTGGCCGATTTCATGCAGCGCGATTTCAATCGCCTGCTCTGCCACCGACACGGTGGCGATTTCACCGCCGGAACCGCCGTAGCGGGTCGAGTTGGACACCACGACGATGACGTCGCGCTGGTCCGGCTGCAGCACGGAACCAACGATGTTGTAGACCTTGGTGGAGTTCACGCACAACAGGCGGTCGATGGCGAAGCAGCCGAACTCGCCATCCATCGCGGTGTCCTTATAAATCCCCTTGTCGATTTCATCGGCGCCGGACTGGTTACTGGCCACGTCCACGCGGCGGATATTCATCGAATTGCGGTTGGCGGCAAACACCGGGTCGGCCAGGAAGCCGTTGATGATTTTTTGCGCATCGGCCTGCCATTTGCCCATTTCCGCCGCCGTGTAGCCGTCGCCGACAAACACGTAATCCATCTTGATGGCGGACGAACCGTTGTTGAGGATGGAGGTGGCGGTGGCCGCCGGCGTCGCCGCAGCGGCACCCGCCTTGATCATTTTGCTGGACGTGGTGGTGGTGTTCACCAACTTTTCCAGCGCGGCACGGCCATAGGTGGCCAGCGGCGTGGCGGCGGCCTTGGCGTTCGCACCGCTGCCGGCGACCGGCAACACTTCGACATTGACCGTGTTTTGATCAAACGGCAGCGATACTTCAAACACGCCCGACGGGCGTTTCACCTGCTTCGCCGATTCGATGGCGCCGGTCTTGCGGTTGAATACTTCGATGTGACGTTGCTGGCTGTTATTGACGGTGACTTCGTGCAGGATATTGCCGGCGGCATCCTTGGCCACCACCCGCCACTGGCCGCCTTCGGCGTCCTTGCGCACGTCGGGCGTGACGGCAAACTTGCCGACTTCGGCATGGATGGGGGTGAATACGGCGCCGGTGCGGCCTTCCGTGAAGTTGATTCGCAACGAAATGTTGTCAGCGTAGGCGGCCTGGCTGGCCAGCAAGGCAAGCAGGGCGGCGGAACGGCGAAGGTAGGGCATGATGGTCTCCTCGTTTTTATGGGTTGGTTCAGAGACTGTAGAGTTATCGGCCCAGGCGGGCTTGCCGGATCGTGCGGGAATAGCACAAAACTGCTGGGAACATTGAGGGGTGTGGCGGAATGGCCATCTGGCATCTTCCGGACGCGGAAATTGCCGGCAGCACATGCATGGTGGCTTCCGCCCCGGCGGAAACCACCCTACGGGTTTTGCGTCCCGGGATTCTTGCGGCTGGCCCGCCATGCGGCGGGCGACATCCCGTATTGCGCGCTGAACGCGCGCGTAAAGTGACTGGCGCTCTGGAATCCCACCTCCTGCGCGATGTCGGTGATGCGCGCATCGCCGCTCATCAGCGCACCGGCTGCCTGCTCGAGGCGGCGCTCCAGGATGTATCGATGCGGCGGCACGCCCACCGCGCGGTGGAATTCACGGGAAAAGTGGGCGGCGCTCATGCCGCACAGGGCGGCCAGTTCGCCGTTCGAGGGGGGCGCGTCGCCATGCTCGGCGATATGGCGCAGCACGCGCCGCAGGCGGGCGCCGGACAGGCCGCCATCCAAGGCGTGGGCCGGCTTGGAATAGTGTTCCAGCAGGTAGCACACCAGCGTCATCACCGTGTGGTCGCACAGGTCCGGCGCCAGCGGCCCGGCCAGCGCGCGGGCGTCGAGCATGCGGCGCACCATGTCCAGCACGGTGCGGTCCGACACGAACTTGTTGGCCGCCAGCACCGCCCCGGTTTCATCTCCGCGCCGCACGGCCAGCCGGTCGACCAGGTCGATCGGGATGAACACATTGACGATATCGCAACCGCTCAACTGGCTCCAGTGCCCCTGCTCGCCCGGCGGGCACAGCCGGAACCGGCTGGCGGGAATGGTGCCGCCCCACACCGGCGTGTTGCCGTGCCAGATGCGGGCGTCGAGCGGTTCCATCATCAGGGCCAGGCGGTAGCTGCCGGGATGGGGGCCGACCGAGCGGATCGTATCGGCCGGCCCGTCGCTGGTCCAGCGGCCCAGGGCCGCGCCGGACGTGGGTAATGGGCCGATGCAGGCGTGCAAAGCCTCGACACCGCTCTGGCGGAACCAACGCTGTAATTGTTCGGCGCTGTCGATCATGGCTGACAATGTGGGCGGACACTGTGAAATGGCAACCTTGCGAGTGTCACACATCCGGCGCGGCCAGACCCGCCGCCCATAAAAAAAGCCACCCGAAGGTGGCTTTTTTGTCACAGCGTCAGCTGGAAGGCAAGGCGCGGATTATTGCGCGTCGCCGTCCGGATGCTGGGCCGCGTGTTCCGACAGTTCTTCCTGGGCGGTGGCGATGGCGGCAGCTTTTTCGGCTTCCAGCAGCGCTTTGCGCTCTTCGGCTTCCCACACTTCCTTCTCGCGGCGGGCGCGGTGGAAGGCCAGGCCGGTACCGCCCGGGATCAGGCGGCCAACGATGACGTTTTCCTTCAGGCCGCGCAGACCATCGCGCTTGCCCATGATCGCCGCTTCGGTCAGCACGCGGGTGGTTTCCTGGAACGATGCGGCCGAAATGAACGAGTCGGTCGACAGCGATGCCTTGGTAATACCCAGCAGCACGTTTTCGTACGTCGCCGGAATCTTGTTGGCGGCGTTGACCTTGTCGTTTTCTTCCAGCAGCTCCGAACGTTCCACCTGCTCGCCGACGATGTAGTCGGTGTCGCCGGCGTTGACGATCTGGACACGGCGCAGCATCTGGCGAACGATCACCTCGATGTGCTTGTCGTTAATCTTCACGCCCTGCAGACGGTACACGTCCTGCACTTCGTCAACGATGTAACGCGCCAGCGCTTCGATACCCAGCAGGCGCAGGATGTCTTGCGGATCGGCCGGGCCGTCCACGATCATCTCGCCCTTGTTCACCACCTGGCCGTCGTGCACCAGCACTTG
>Ga0307408_100000250_pt1 | contig 55645 bp, 45 predicted proteins | sample 322Cmetagenome_FD_202116 | JGI IMG/M metagenome (GOLD analysis project Ga0307408, IMG submission 202116) | Maize rhizosphere microbial communities from greenhouse at UC Davis, California, United States - 322HYB-C-3 | ecosystem: Host-associated > Plants > Roots > Rhizosphere > Soil | place... | reverse complement strand
CCCACCCGCCCGAACGCAGCTTTTCACTCAGCTTACGCATACGCTCCAATTCCGCATTTACCGCCGGGCGCGCATCAGCACCATCAATAAGAATCGGGTTTGCAGACTTATCACGCAAAGCCACATGCATCACAGCGCGATCTTCCGTGGCATTGATGTGTTCGGCAGCAAACATCTTGCTGCGCCACGTTTCAACACCAGACTCCTGTGCCAAGGCCAAGAGCCCCGCTTTGGTTTCATCGGTAATCAGGTTTTTGGAGTAATCGAACAAGAAGGGGGAGAGCTGCAGGGAGAACTTTTCAAAGCGCTGATCATCAGCGGCAAATAATTCTTTAAGGTGGCGACTTTTCATTTGCGCCGCATGGGCTTCAAGTACTTTCCAGGAAGGTAAGTCGGTAGGACGCGTGTCAGGCTTGGTCATTTCTACTCCACAAACTATGTTGTATAGGTGATGTACCTAAAAATACAGGCGGTTGATTTTTAATCTGGTTCCAATTCTAGTAGTAAGAAGCTCAGGTCGAATACCGTTTTGCCTCTGTGGCGGAGGAACCTTCCGCATATTGGCCATTACCGATTTAATCCAGGCATGTAAGATTAACGCACGGAATTGAAATGATACGCTTCCTATTATTAACCCGTCAGCACACAGGCCATCCTAGAGATCGGCGTTAAAAAGCAATTCAAATATGAAAGCAACAACCCGCGAGAAATATTCGTCGATATAACACAACAGAACAGCAAGTGAATTGTGCCAAATACCGTTGAAAAAACCGTAAAATTGCCCAGCGCAAAAAGGCCGCTATGATAGGCAGATGGGCTTATAGTGTCAATTGACGCCACCCTTGGCAATGTACGAAGTACACTTCAGAAATCAGTATCTAATAGCGACAAAGAATTATCGCACTGTTACATTCCCCTAGAAGAAACCGACACCATAAAAAGCAGTAAAAAACTCAACAAATTTACACCTATATCGCTTTAAAAAAATCACAACAGCAACACGTTTCTCATCAGCAAACAGGCGAGCACCGATGCAAACGAATAAAAGCCGCGCTACACCTCTTGGCATTATTGAAGGTTTTTTTGGACGCGAATGGCAGTGGGAAGATCGCACCAGCTATGCAGAGTTTCTCGTACAGCAACACTATGACTTTTATATTTATGCACCAAAAAGTGACAAATTTCTGCGCACGCAATGGCAGCAGGATTGGCCAACAGAAACAAAGGAAAAACTGGTCGCGCTGCGCCACATTTATAGTGAGGCGAAAATTGAATTTGGCGTGGGGCTAAGCCCTCATGAAATTTATCTGGATAACTCGCGCGATCAACGGCAACAACTCAAACGGCGTATCCAACAACTCAACGATCTACAACCCGATATTCTCTGTATTTTATTTGATGATATGCGCGGCGATATTCCCGGGTTAGCGGAAATTCAAATTGATATTGCTCATGAAGCAGCCGCACTCAGTAGCGCCCAGCGCATTATCTTTTGCCCCACCTACTACAGCTTTGATCCGGTATTGGAAAAAGTCTTTGGCAAAATGCCCGCTAATTATTGGCAAACATTTGCTCGGCAACTCGATAGCACTATTGATATGTTTTGGACAGGGGAAAAAGTTTGCTCGCCTAGCTATACCCGCGAGCATCTATTGCAAGTGGAGGAGCTGATCGGCCGCAAACCATTTTTATGGGACAACTACCCAGTGAATGATGGCGCCGTAAAATCCAACGTATTGCAACTGCGCGCATTCGACCAATCGCACAGCCAGCTCGAAGGAAAATTATCCGGCCATGCAGTCAACCCAATGAATCAAGCCTGGCTGTCAAAAATTCCGTTAGCCAGCCTGCCAATCGCGTACCAACAAGCACAGGACTATTCCGCACAAAATGCATTCCATCTTATTTGTGAGCAACTCTGCGGCGCTGAGTTGGCACAACAACTGACAGAAGATGTGCATACACTGCAAGAGCGCGGATTAAAAAATCTGGATCAACACGAGCGATTGATATTGCGCCAGCACTATGGCCAGTTCCCCCGCAATCCCTTCGCCAAGGAAATCATCGATTGGCTGGATGGTGTTTATACTTTTGATCCCGCCTGCTTAACGGAATAATTATTGACGAAGTAAACATTGCAGCCAGTTGGAAATGGAGAGTATTTGCTCGGCACAAAGCGTGTGCTCCATCGCATAGCTCTCATAACTCACCTGACAATCTTTATCGCTAAGAAAACGAAAAGCGCGCTGCCCCAATAGCTCCGGCACAACACCATCACGACTCCCGTGTTGAATCAAAATTGGAGTGCGATGATTGGCTGGCGCTATTTGCAAACTTGCCTGAGTAGCAAGATAACTGGACATAACCAGCAGGCCAGCCAGAGGCTGCTCAAAACTTAACCCCGCCTGATAAACCACCGCCCCACCCTGTGAAAAACCCGCCAGAATAATGCGCGCTGATTGAATACCTCGTGCCTGCTCGCGCGCAATTAATGCCTGCACAGCTGCCGTACTAATTAATAACTGTTGCTCGTCAATTTTGCGCTCCAAATTCATTTCCAGAATATCGTACCAAGCCGGCATGATGTAACCACCATTGATAGTTACCGGAATTTCGGGCGCATGAGGAAAGATAAAACGAACAGAGAGACTTTCTGGCAAATTCAATTCTGGCACCAAAGGCGCAAAATCATGACCATCCGCCCCCAACCCGTGCAACCAAATGACACTTGCGGATACCGGCAATTTGCCGGTTTCAATTTCTACGCAGGGTAAATAATCCATAACCATCTCATTTATTAAAAAAGCAGATCAAAAAACATACACCAAGCATCATAACGAGAATTATTGATTGGGCATACAAGACCAAGCCAATACAATCTTCGTAAATTAGCACTACACTTAAAACACCAGTCACAAAAAACAAGACTACTTAATTACTGCGAGCAACCGCATCACCGATGCTAAGGAACACTATGAGCAACCTCAACCCCAATCAACCTATTTTGACAGAGCCAGGCGTTTATAAAACGGTTGATGCGTTGATATCACCCATCGACCAACTGAATGTGCTGTCCAAAATAGAGGTCGCGAAATTATTAGACTCCAGTCAAAGTGGACTCTACAAATTATTTCGCAACTGCTCACTTGCGGTACTCAATACCGGCAATGACCTGGATGACGGCAAAGAATTATTAGAGCGCTACAAAGACTTTGAAATCAGTATTGTGCAACAGGAGCGCGGCATAAAACTCGCCGTTAAAAACGCACCCGCCAATGCGTTTGTGGATGACAAAATGATTCGCGGTATTAGCGAGCACCTGTTTACCGTATTGCGCGATGTGATTTACACCAACGATGAAATTAATGGCAATCCAAAGTTTAATTTGGAAAGTTCAGAAGGTATCACCGACGCCGTTTTTCATATGCTGCGCAACGCCAATTTACTAAAACCCGGCCTGGATCCAAATTTGGTCGTATGCTGGGGCGGTCATTCCATCAATCGCATTGAATATGAATACACCAAAGAAATTGGTTATCAATTAGGCTTACGTAGCCTGGATATTTGTACTGGCTGCGGTCCTGGCGCCATGAAAGGCCCCATGAAAGGCGCCACCATTGGTCACGCCAAACAACGCATGCCCAATGGTCGTTACATTGGTATTACCGAGCCTGGAATTATCGCCGCTGAAGCACCCAATCCAATTGTTAATCAACTTACCATCATGCCGGATATTGAAAAACGGCTTGAGGCATTTGTGCGTCTTGGCCATGGCATTATTGTGTTCCCTGGTGGCGCAGGAACTACAGAAGAAATCCTCTATATTCTGGGCATTCTTTTGCATCCCGACAATAAGGATATCCCCTTTCCGCTGGTATTTACCGGCCCGACAAGCTCGGCAGATTATTTTGCACATATCGACCGCTTTATTGGTGACACCTTGGGCACTGAAGCGCAATCCCATTACAAAATTATCGTAAATGACCCAGAAGCAGTCGCACGTGAAATGAAAGAGGGTATTAAAAAAGTGCGCGAGTTCCGCAAGCAAAGTGATGATGCCTACTATTTTAATTGGCAACTCAAAATAAGCCCCGATTTACAGCAGCCGTTTATTCCCACTCACGAGAACATGCGTAATCTGGAACTTCACAAAAATCAACCGGTAAACCAATTGGCTGCAAACTTACGCCGGGCGTTTTCGGGCATAGTAGCGGGCAATGTGAAAGAGGAAGGCATTTGTGCGATTGAGAAGTTCGGCCATTTTGAGCTTCATGGCGATCCGGAAATTATGCACCCTGTGGATGAGCTACTAGAGTCTTTTGCGCGGGATAGCCGGATGAAACTACCCGGTAGAGCCTATATTCCCTGCTATAAAGTTATTAAGTAATGAGTCAACAGCGATTTTAGTTATACCCTGTAGTCAATGTCTCACAAAAGATACGGAGTTTAGCGACTATTCTGCCAGCCCGCGCGCAAGCATAATGATCACATCAAGGAAGTAGACAATGATGTGATCTGGCCAGGAAAGGTCAATGGATGCGCCCACCTGTTAGGGACGCGATGTCAGGAGACATCAAGGGATTGCGCTAGCGCAGGAGGAAAGGCGGTCAGGGAATCGAAGGGAATGTCGAGCAAATTGACTACTTCTACTAAGGGATAGTATCTGTACGGGGCCGCTTGCGGCCCCTACTTATTTTTACAGACTAAATTTTTACATTTTGCGTTTTATTTCCAATCCTACCGTTTATTTCCAAATCCTACTTTTTCAACTACGCGTGTTTTTCTTGCTCGACCTGCGCTTCTTGCCGCTTCACTTTTTCTTGTCGCTTCTGCTCGCGACGCAACGCAAAAAATTCACTTAATTGATGCTGACATTCTTGCGCCATTAACCCGCCAGCATAATTTACCCGATGGTTAAAATAATCGTTATCCAGCAATTGTGACTTACTGACTACCGCCCCCGCTTTTGGCTCTGTGGTACCAAACACCAATCGCGCAATACGCGCATGTACCAACGCGCCAACGCACATAGTGCACGGCTCCAAGGTGACGTAAATACTCGCACCAACCAAACGGTAATTCTGCACCTGTTGTGCCGCTTGACGCAGGGCAATTATTTCCGCATGAGCAGTGGGGTCGTTACTGGTGATAGGTTGATTAAACCCCTCTCCCAATATTTGTTCGTCACACACGATAACAGCACCCACAGGCACCTCACCTAATTTTTCGCCTTGCGCAGCGAGTTGAAAAGCATAATCCATCCAATGCTTGTCCTGCTCCGAAAAAATGGATGCTGTACTTTCCACCGAATCAGGATTATTCACGATTGCTCATATTCCATTTGCGGGGCTAAAAAATGTGCCATTTCAGATTCACCCAGCACACGCAAAAAACGAAAGCGAGGAATTGTCTCACCCGCCAACTCAACTGTTTCTGTAAACATCGCAAGGGGACGAACCCACCACGAATAGTCACCATAGAGACAGCGATAAAAAACTAACGGCTCGCGCGTTTCACTGTGATGCGCCACTTGAAATACAAAATAATCCTTACCTTTGTAATGGCGATACAAACCTGATTGCAGTGACATAAATTTACCTTTGGCCTTGCGGCAATCTCAAATAACGCCAGTCGATTTTAATTGTGCGATTCGTTCCGGCGAAAAACCCAACAATGTTTGCAAAATATCCTGGGTGTGGCTGCCAATCTCCCCACCCGGCCAATCGGTAGCGCCCGGTGTTTGCGCAAGTCGCGGCGCAATGGCAGGCAACTGCAACGGTTTACCATTAATCTCCACCTGTTCGAACATACCGCGCGCCACAAAATGTGGATCGGCAAACATATCTTTCACATTATAAATCGGGCCCGCCGGTACACGCGCTTGCTCAAGCAGTTGCAGAATCTCATCGGCATCTTTACTCATGCACCAAGCGGCGAGCGCATTATCAATTTCCAATTCGTGCTGCACGCGCCCGGCATTGTTGGCCATACGTGGATCACTGGCCATTTCCGGATGCCCTGCCACCTGCATCAAGCGCTGGAAAATAGAATCGCCATTACCGCCAATCACCACATATTTGCCATTTTTGCAGCGATAAGTATTGGTCGGCACTATGCCCGTGACGGTAGTGCCCGAGGGTTCGCGAATCACACCCGCCCCCGAAAATTCCGGCACTACTGCCTCCATCAAATTAAACATGGATTCATAGAGCGCCACATCGACCACCTGCCCCTCGCCACTGTTATTGCGCTCCAGCAGTGCGAGTGCAATACCGAGCGCAGCATGAATACCAGAAATGGTATCGCCAATACTTAAATTGGGGCGCACTGGCGCTTGATCGGGAAAACCATTCACATAGCGAAAGCCACTCATGCCTTCACACACGGATGCAAAACCCGGTTTTGTGGCATAAGGTCCAGTTTGACCGTAACCGGAGATACGCGCGTAAATTAAACGGGGATTGGATCGTTTCAACACCTCCGGCCCAAGCCCCCAGGATTCCATCACCCCCGGGCGAAAATTTTCGATAACCACATCGGCACTATCCATTAATTGGCGTGCAATTTTTTGACCTTCGACGTGTTTTAAATCGAGCGTGATACTTTTTTTATTGCGGCCGATACTGCGCCACCAAAACGACGTACCGTTATCCAGCACACGCCAATTGCGAATTGCATCGCCCTCCGGCGGTTCGATTTTAATAACTTCCGCACCAAAATAACCGAGCATGCAGCCCGCAAAAGGGCCAGCTATTAATTGGCCAACTTCAATAATGCGCACGCCATCGAGTGGGCGTTTTTTATTGGCTGCGCTATTGAGTGGGTTATTTCCGGAGTTAATTGTTGAGCTATTTATAGATTCAGTCATTGATCGGTGCCATGTCCAAAATAATTTTGCCGATATGCTGATTAGATTCCAAATGACGATGCGCTGCCGCGACATCACTCAAAGCAAATACGGAATCAATCAATGGACTAATAATTTTAGCTTTCACCAGCGGCCAAATGTTCAATTCCAATTCAGCGGCGATATTTGCTTTAACTGCAGCAGGTTGCGCGCGCAGAGTTGAACCGGTGAGTGTTAAGCGTTTGAGCATCAGCGGCATAAAATCGACCATTGTTTTACTGCCATTTAAAAAAGCAATGTTCACAATGCGCCCATCCTTAGCAGCCGCTGAAAAATTGCGCTGGATATAATCACCACCTACCATATCCAAAATTACATTGGCGCCCAACCCCTGCGTGAGCTGTTTAACCTCAGCAACAAAATCACGCTCGCGATAATTAATCGCTTGTGCGCCTAACCGCTCAATTGCCGCACATTTTGCAGCCGACCCCGCTGTCGCAATGATGTTAATTCCAGACGCACGCGCGATTTGGATTGCAGCAACACCGATACCGCTGGCACCGCCATGAATTAACAAGGTTTCACCCGCTTGCAAATGTGCACGCTGAAAAAGGTTATGCCATACGGTGAAAAATGTTTCCGGTAGAGCCGCTGCCTGAATGTATGAATAACCTGCGGGCATAGGCAAACATTGCGCGGCTGGTGCGAGCGCGTAGTCGGCATAACCGCCACCATCCACCAAGGCGCAAACGTTATCGCCTAACTGCCAACGTTTCACATTCACTCCACACGCGACAATTTCGCCAGCCACTTCCAGCCCTAATATTGGTGACGCGTTTTCGGGCGCAGGGTACAAGCCTTGGCGCTGCAAAATGTCCGGACGATTAACTCCCGCTGCATAAACCTTTATCAAGACCTCGTCAGGTTTCGGTTCGGGTATAGCCATCTGCGCCAATTGCAAATTACTGGCATCGCCAAATGCTGTTAATGCTACGTAGCGCATTTCCACCTAAGGCTCCAGGCGATCAATCGACCAGGTACCATCTGCCTGCAAAGTGTATTGAAATCGGTCGTGTAACCGATGCGATCCACCTTGCCAGAATTCGATCTGATGTGGCTTGACTCTGAACCCACCCCAGAAATCCGGCACGGGAATTTCGCCTTTGGCAAACTTGTTCTTCATCGACTCAAACTGCTGCATTAACAACGCGCGCGATGAAATTGGGCGGCTTTGCTGTGATGCCCAAGCCCCTAACTGGCTTTCGCGCGGGCGCGAGACAAAATACTTGAGCACCTCAGCAGTTGATAATGGCTCAGCAGTGCCGCACACCTTCACTTGTCGCTCCAAAAAGAACCAAGGGAAATGCAGGCTAACTTTGGGATTTTGTCTCAATTCTTGCGCTTTACGGCTGTTGAGATTGGTATAAAACACAAACCCTTTTTCATCCAAATGTTTAAGCAACACAATGCGCTGTGACGGTTGACCACTGGCATCAACTGTTGCAACTGTCATGGCATTAGGATCAGGGATACCGGATTTAATAGTTTGCTCCATCCACCGCCCGAATTGCTCCAGCGGGTTGTCAGCCAAATCAGCCCTGTCCAAACCACCTTGTGTATATTCGCGACGAAAGTCTTCGAGTTTAAGTTCCATACAGCCCCCTATAAACATAATGGGTGTGCATACTACTTTGCACACCGAGAAAAGCAATTTTGCCCAGAACTACTTGGTACGAACAGGCTGGCAGTTTGGGTAAAGCCACGCGTTCGAAATACAACTCACAACAAAAGCAATATATAAAACCAAGCTAATTACCAAATGAATTGCCATAAAAATGCCTGTTACTGTAAAAATCGTGGTGATGGCTCGGGGCAGCAGCTACACTATGGGATAGGCAACAATGATGATTAATGCGCCAAAAGCGCTCCGCCCCCAGCTAATCCAACATAGAGATTCTGAAGCAGTAAAAACCTTATGAGTAATATTGAGTCGGTTGTAGGTGTGATTCTGGCAGGAGGCTTGGCCCGCCGTATGGGCGGTGGCGACAAATGCCTGCTCCCTCTGGCAGGTAAAACCCTATTGCAGCGCACCATTGAAAGAGCACAACCACAAGTTAAAAAATTACTGCTCAATGCCAACGGCAATAGCTTGCGCTTTGCCCGCACTCGCCTGCCCGTAGTGCCGGACGTATTTCCAAACAATCGCGGTCCCCTGGCGGGTATTCATGCAGCCCTCCAATGGATGCATAAAGATAATCCCGATGCAGAATGGCTGGTCAGTTTCGCTTCCGATACGCCGTTTTTCCCCTCCGATTTGGTATCAACGCTATTAGAAGCCGTCAATCAGTCTCATTCACAGTTAGCAATAGCCTCCTCACTCGCACGCAGGCACCCCACCTTTGCACTATGGCACGCTTCATTAATCAAGCCCATGGAGCAACAACTACAAAGCGATGAAATGCCTCGTTTGCAAGATTGGATGAGCGCACAAAATCCCGTAGAAGTCTCGTTTAGTGCGATTGACTACGACCCATTTTTCAATATCAATACTCCACAAGACTTGTACGCTGCCGAACCCATGGTACCGCTCATTAAGTAATACCAAACAGCGATTGGCGCGAGCAATCGCTCCATAAAAAACAACCTGTTATGCTCATGGCCTTCCGCGGCGAATAAATGGTGCAAGAGATGGCGTGGCGTTTTTTATGTGTTATTCAGTTTTATCTTCTTTTGGTGATCTATACCTATCTTGGGTTAACCCCTCACCCTGAAAATTCCGTTCCGGTATTCAATGATTTGTTGATGCACTTTGCAGGCTATGCTGTTGCAGCAATCTCTATTAATTTTGCCCGCCCTTACTGGCCAGGGTGGCAACAAGCAGTGGTACTAATTCTTTATTCCATCGCCATAGAAATTGCACAGCATTTTAATCCACCGCGCACATTTAGCATCGCAGACATTATCGCCAACACCACCGGTGTAGCTTTAGGTCTCGCAATAATATTTATACTGACAAGATATTGCTCTTGGTTTTCCAGTTTACTTTTCTGGAAAATAAAAGCGCGAGGCAACACCAGTAATAACAATAGTTAAAAATAAAGGACTAGATCATGACCAAATTATCACTCTCAATCCTGAGCCTGGTAATTTTTTGCATAGCAGAATATTGCCTCGCAGAAAACATTATCGATCCAAAGAGCAACACCCGTAAATTAATCGATGCAGCACTTGCGCAAACGGCGACAGCCGTTACTTACAATGGCACCTATTTTAAAATCGCTTACCCGATGGGCGATGTGCCTGCAGAATTTGGGGTCTGCACTGATGTAATCATTCGCGCTTATCGAAAGCTCGGCATAGACCTGCAACAATTCGTGCATGAAGATATGCGCAGTAATTTTTCGCTTTACCCTGCAAGACGCAATTGGAATCAAACCAAAACCGATACCAATATTGATCATCGCCGCGTGCCCAACCTGCAAACTTTCTTTACGCGACATGGCAAAAAATTAGTTATATCACTTAAACCGCACGATTATCAGGCGGGCGATCTGGTTACCTGGATGCTACCCGGGAACTTGCCGCATATTGGCATTGTGACAGACCAACATTCCAGCGATGGCCTTCGCCCCCTAATTGTCCACAACATAGGTGCAGGCCCTGAACTGGGAGACATGTTATTCGACTACACAATTACCGGGCACTATCGCTACGCATTATTTTGAACTGCTGATTCAAAAACTGCTCGGCAATGTTTATAGATGGCTGTAACCATGGGTCGAACAACCAGAAGGAGTGTGGTGAGTCTGGAATTTTTGAAACCTGATAAGCAATTCCAAACGGTTTCATTTTTTCGATCATCTCTTCATGCCCAACACTAAACCGTGGTTGTGCGCTGATTAAAAATAAAATCGGTGGTGTATTTTTGTTGACATAAAATGTAGGCGAAGCCTCATGCCACAAGTCTGTTTTTTCTGCGTAGCGCCCACCAAACCAAAAACCTGCCGCTGAAGGATTTTTACGCGGATCATCCTCATGCAGTCGTGCCGCTTCCGAGGTAAAGTCAGAGAGACCATCGATATTAATAATTGCCTGAACATCACTTGATATGCGCGAGCGATGCAATTGCGGATCAAATTTTTCAAGTCCGTTGGTCACGCCCGTTAAACTGGCAATTTGCCCACCAGCAGAACCGCCGGCCACCGCAATCTGCTGAGGATTGACACCATATTTTTTGGCATTACTGCGCAACCAGCGAATAGCAGCTTTTACATCGTGGATTGCGGCAGGATATTTTGCCTCACCTGCCAAACGGTAACTTATTGTCGCCGTCACATAACCACGCTGTGCAAGGCCAATTGCCATAGGTGTGAAATTAGTACGATAGCCAGAGCGCCAGCCACCACCATGAACAAATACAACACCAGGTTTTAAATGAGTAATAGAAGATTCGGGTAAATATAAATCCAGCTGCAAGGCGCGCTTGCCATAACGAACATAAGTTATATTTTTTATTTCAACGACAGAATCAGGCACATCCCGGCGAGCAATGGTGATAAAAGGATAATCAGCGGCGAGTTTTTGATAGGTGGTTTCAGGGGTGTTAGTATTGCTCGGGTCATCAACTTGAGTAATCGTTTGACAGCCTAAAAACACAAATAGAACAGCACAACTAATCATTTTCAGGAATTGGTTCATCGTATTATCGCTCGCAAGAGGAAATTAAATGACCGAAAAATGCCGACTTTTTATATTTTTTAAATCACAACATTAAAACAAAAAGGGTCAGCAATTGCTGACCCTTTTTGTAAACCATCTATATTGATGATTACAACAACAAACGTCTTACATCCGCTATTACAGCTGTCAAATAAGTAAAGAAGCGGCCGGCATCTGCACCATTAATCGCACGGTGGTCATAAGACAACGACAGCGGCAGCATATTACGTGGAATAAACTCTTTACCATTCCACACTGGTTTCATTTGCGCGCGAGACACACCAAGAATAGCAACTTCAGGCGCGTTCACAATCGGGGTAAAACCATTACCACCCGCAGCACCAAGGCTGGAAATAGTGAAACAACCACCTTGCATATCAGCGGGCAACAACTTGCCATCACGGGCTTTTTTCGCAATCGCATTGATTTCGTCAGTTAATTCCCACAGCCCTTTTTTGTCCACGTTACGGATAACAGGAACCATCAAGCCGTTAGGGGTATCTACCGCGATACCAATGTGCACGTATTTTTTCTGCACGATACTTTCGCCATCGTGATGCAAAGATACATTGAAACTTGGCTCTGCAACCAACGCAGCAGCACAAGCTTTCATAATGAAAGGCAATGGAGTCAGTTTGCTGCCGCGTTTTTCCGCTTCAGCTTTCAAACCATTGCGGAAAGCTTCCAAGTCAGTGATGTCCGCATCGTCCCACTGGGTAACATGAGGAACGTTTAACCAGTTGCGGGTCATATTGTCCGCAGTGATTTTTTTCACTTTACTCATTTTGATGGTTTCGATTTCGCCAAATTTGGAGAAATCAACCGCTGGAACACGCGGAATACCTGAACCACCACCCATTGGAGCGCCAGATTGAGCGGCAACAACAATCGGTTTTACGTAAGCGCGAACGTCATCTTTCAATAAACGACCACGAGGACCAGTGCCAGACACTTTGCCCATATCGACACCCAGTTGGCGAGCCAACTTGCGCACAGCGGGACCGGCGTACACATCACCGGTTTGCTCAACATCAATAGCCGGTGCAACAGCCTTCGCTACTTCTGCTTTAGGAGCAGGGGCAGCCGCCGCGACAGGGGCAGGCTCAGCCTTTACGGGCGCAGCAGCCACAGCAGGTGCACCACCAGTAGTAGCCAACACACCAATCACAGCACCTTGAGATACTTTATCGCCAACCTTGACGGCAAGACTCACAATTTTACCAGCGGCTTCAGCCGGTATTTCCATCGAAGCTTTGTCCGTCTCAAGCACGATCAATGAATCGCCTGCGGCAACCTCATCACCCACTTTTACAGAAATTTCGATAACTTCCACGCCTTCGGCACCACCGATATCAGGCACAACCATTGGCACTTCGGCGCTGGTTGCTGCCGCAACAGGTGCTGATACTGGCGCTACTGCAGCGGCAACAGGAGCAGCTTGCGGAGCTGGCGCCGCTTCACTGGCACCTTCTGCTTCTACTTCGAGCAATAAACTATCTTGCGATACTTTATCGCCAAGATTCACTTTAATAGCGACAACCTTGCCTGCTTTATCGGCCGGGATTTCCATTGAAGCCTTGTCGGTTTCAAGCACGACAATTGAATCACCTTCGGCGATAACATCACCCACCTTTACGGAGATTTCAATTACTTCAACGCCTTCTGCGCCGCCAATATCAGGCACTTTAATAGTTTGAATTGCCACTGTAGTTCCTCACTAATCGGTTATTTCTACATTCGATAAAATGTTTTTGACGAATACAAACAACATCGCCCTCTTTGTGAGAGGGCGATGGTTTTATACGCTCATCGGATCCGCTTTTTCTGGATCAATACCAAACTTCTTGATGGCTTTAGCAACAACATCAGCCTTAATCTTGCCTTGGTCAGCCAAGGACTTGAGTGCAGCAATCACCACAAAATAACGGTTAACTTCAAAGAAGTGACGTAATTGAGTGCGAGTATCACTGCGACCAAAACCTTCAGTGCCCAGCACGGTGTAGTGACCTGGAATGTAGGCACGCAGCTGCTCGGAGTAGGTTTTCAAGTTGTCGGTAGAGATAATGAATGGGCCTTCAGCGCCTTCCAATACCTGGGTGATATAGGGTTTACGCTGTGCAGCTGCTGGGTTCAGCATATTCCAGCGAGTCGCGCGCTGACCATCGCGGGTCAGTTCATTCACACTGGTTACACTCCACACATCCGCTTCCACATCAAATTCGCTACGCAGGATTTCTGCAGCAAAACGCACTTCACGCAAAATGGTACCAGCACCCATCAATTGAACGCGGTTTTTGGCTTTACCAACGCCCTTCTCCAATTGATAAATACCTTTAATGATGCCGTCTTCCGCACCTTCGGGCATATCGGGGTGTTGATAGTTTTCATTCATCAACGAAATGTAATAGAAGACATTTTCATTGTCGTGATACATGCGTTTCATACCATCCTGAATGATCACCGCTAATTCATAAGCGTAGGTAGGATCATAAGAACGGCAGTTAGGGATGGTGTTAGCAAATACATGGCTATGACCATCCTGATGCTGTAAACCTTCACCATTCAAAGTAGTACGACCAGCAGTAGCGCCCATCAAGAAGCCGCGCGCCTGAGAATCACCAGCAGCCCACGCCAAGTCACCAATACGTTGGAAACCAAACATGGAGTAATAAATATAGAATGGAATCATCGGCTTTTTGTAGTTACTGTAAGCCGTTGCTGCAGCAATCCAGGAAGCCATAGAACCTGCTTCGTTAATGCCCTCTTCCAGAATTTGACCGGTAGCCGATTCGTGATAGGACATCATTTGGCCAGCATCATGTGGGGTGTATTTTTGACCTTCGGATGAATAAATACCGATGGTTTTAAACATCCCTTCCATACCAAAAGTACGCGCTTCGTCCGGTACTATAGGTACGATTTGTTTGCCAATATTTTTGTCTTTCACCAGCGATGAAAGAATACGCACAAAGCTCATGGTGGTGGAAATTTCACGCTCGCCAGTAGACTTCAACTGGGCAGCAAAGGCATCCAACGCTGGCACCAGCAAGGGGTCAAAACTGGCATTACGTGAAGGCACAAAACCTTTAAGTTCTTTGCGGCGGCTCTTCATGTATTGCATTTCAGGACTGTCTTCTGCCGGGCGATAGTACGGCAACTTCGGCAGATCTTCGTCGCTAATGGGCAATTCAAAACGGTCACGGAATTTTTTCAGACTTTCAATATCAAGTGCTTTTACCGAGTGAGTTTTATTAATCGCCTCACCGGAAGTACCCATACCGTAGCCTTTTACGGTTTGAGCCAGAATAACGGTTGGTTTGCCTTTGGTATTAATTGCTTGATGGTAAGCGTTGTATACCTTATGACTATCATGACCACCACGAGCCAAAGCCATAATCTGGTCATCGGTCATGTCTTTGACCAACTCCAGCAATTCAGGATACTTACCAAAGAAATGTTCACGAGTGTAAGCGCCGCCGTTGGCTTTGTAGTTTTGCATTTCGCCATCGACAACTTCGTCCATGCGTTTCTGCAACAAACCAGTTTTGTCTTTAGCAAGCAGTTCGTCCCAACCACGTCCCCACAGAACCTTGATTACGTTCCAGCCAGCGCCGCGGAAAACACCTTCCAATTCTTGTACGATTTTACTGTTACCGCGCACGGGGCCATCCAAGCGCTGCAGGTTACAGTTGATGACAAAAATCAGATTGTCCAGTTTCTCACGTGTTGCCAGTGAGATAGCGCCCAAGCTTTCCGGCTCATCACATTCGCCATCACCCAGGAATGCCCATACCTTGCGATCAGTAACAGGAATTAAACTGCGCGCTTCCATGTAGCGGTTAAAGCGAGCTTGATAAATCGCTTTGATTGGGCCAAGGCCCATAGATACAGTAGGGAACTGCCAGTAATCCGGCATTAGCCATGGGTGGGGATAAGAAGATAAACCGCCACCATTCACTTCACGGCGGAAGTTGTCCAGATGACTCTCGCTCAAACGGCCTTCAACAAAAGAGCGAGCATACATACCCGGGGAAACATGCCCCTGAAAGTAAATCAAATCGCCCGGAGTATCGCCATCGTTACCGCGGAAAAAATGATTGAAACCTACGTCATATAAGGTTGCAGAGGATGCAAAGGATGCAATGTGACCACCCAAGCCTTCATCGTTATCGTTCGCTTTCATCACCATCGCCATGGCATTCCAGCGAATAATTGAACGAATTTTACGCTCCATGGCGTAATCACCCGGAGACTTAATTTCTTTCTCTACAGGGATAGTATTTATATAGGGGGTTTTGATGGAAGAAGGCTGCTCAATGCCATGACTGACAGCAGACTCGGACAGGGATTTTAATATTTCTGCGGCGCGATCTTTTCCCGCATGACGAACAACTGACCGAAGGGCGTCTAGCCACTCTTTTGTTTCAATGGCATTGATATCTTGTTGCATTCAAATCTCCTCAGCTATGCGCAATAACGCACATCATGTAGCAGTAGTATCTAATACAGGAATTTGGATCTGGGCTTCATGCAAAAACAGGCACAAAGTAAAAAGTGCTGTAATATCATGGAGTTACAGGAGGAACATTCCTTTTACTTGTGTAAAAAATCCACGAATTCTTGCATAAGTGTGAATTTTTTACCAGCCCTAGCCAACACGGTAACACTCTGGAGGGGCACAACTTTAGTGCACAGATCGCTGCACCGAGCGCTGTTCATAACTCAAAGCCATGAAAAACACGCACTCAAAACAGGGAACGCATTATTACCTAAGGTTTGTATTTCACCAAGCAATAAACAGTAAAAAAAATGATAATTTTTAGGGCTAAAAGCACAACAAATAACGCACAAAAATGCAGCACATTCGCCATTGAGCGCCCCAAAAAATAACATTCCCGATTATGGCATCACTGTTCTATTCATTTGTTTTTTGTAAGCAGGCAGACTCTGAATTTCAGAAAAATTATCGCGCTGGTCAAATGCTATTGAGGTGAGCCAGAGGCGTCTGTTTTTATTCAGAAAGACTCTTGCGTAAAATCCATTAAGCGAATCAACAGTGATTGCAGCGACAGCTTCTGCCAATAAATCGCGGCGCATAAAAGTTTCGTCATAGGATGTAATCGAAGCCCAGTAACGCTCAGATTGCTCCTTGAGTGAACGCGCAGGCTCTTGCAACTTTTTAATTAAAGACTGCTGATTCATCGCAAAATTATCAGCCAGCATAGAAGCCTGTTCATCTAAAAACAGATCTATCTGCGCCATAATCTCCGCTTCATTCGAAGAGGGCGATTGCACAACGAACAAACTATTTTCAAGATCCAGCAATGGGGCGGGAAGCACACCCACGATATAACCTAATTGTTTTTCAGTTCTTAATTGATGATAAAACGCTGGCTGAAGCAACTGCCGGATTAACATCATATGCGCGGCATCCACCGCTGAGGCAGAAGGACTTTGAATAAATAACTCAACAACACGATCGCTGTGATCAAGCGAGTGAGTGTAGAGCCATGGTTTTGCGGAATCCTCCGGCAGCATCAACTGAACCACTGGCGACACTTCTCGCCCAGCGCGACGGTTTAATAACTCATGCTCAACCAATACGGCCAGCTTCAAGGCTTCCGCACGGAAATAATTGCCATAAAATAATCCATCTGCCGTTGCATCAATTAATTGCCGAGCGACAAATTGATTAAATTGCTCAAAGCTTTTACGCTCCAACGCATCAATAAGCTCAGCATTAGACCAGGATGGTTCCAGTTGCAGCGCGGCAATTTGCTGCGCAAGAACTTGATAAGGCATGTCTTTATTTTTGTTGCGCCAACTGCGTAGCAAATTTTCTTTCAGCAATAGAAAACGCTCTTCTTTAAATCGCCCTGCATTTATCGCCGTTATAATTTTATTCATCAACATACCCTGCCGACCTGAATAACCGAATATACCCAAGTCATAGCCGCGCCCGTTGGCAGTGAGCGTAAAATCAATACCCGCCAAACTAGCGGGATAAGCAAACTCATTTAATTGATCAACAATTAATGCTGCAAACAATTGTGCTTGTGCCGCCCCCTCTGCATTGGCAGCCACTAATGGTGACTTAATACGCAGGTTAATTTGCGCGCGCGGCTGTTTAAATTCCCGGTCCTGTGAAAACCAGACACGCATATTGGAATTGCGATAAATAATCTTGGGACGCACATCTTGAACTGCACCGCGCTGCTCAAGCATTGAGCCCGCTTTTACTGAAAGGCGCTTGGGTATAAACAGGTTTTTTTCCGGCAGGAATAATTCTTGCCGTACGGTAGGCTTTAATTCAAGAATTTCGGGGATTTGCGCCCGCAATGAGAATGGCGCTGAATAGAGTTTTGAAACACGATAGGGTTCGACATCAGGAGCTACCAAGACCAATAGTAGATTTTGGCTATTTAAAAATGACAGGCTTTTTTCAATTAAATTTGCATCAAAATCAGCGTAGATATAATCGCCACGCAAAATATCACGCGGCTCGTACTGACTCATCTTTTGAGCGAATGCACTAACAGTCTCCATTGGCGCCCGCTTTTCCTGATAATGGAAATCCAAATCAGCCAGCTGTTGTAATTCACCGTAGCGCCAGGAGGATGCACCGCGCACTTTGAGTTGTTCGATGGAATGAAAAACCAGTGACACTATCTGATCACGCGCGCGAACACCTTGTGGTGTTAATTGAATACTCAATTGAAAGACGGCATCGCTGCGGCTATGCAAACTGGTTCCTGCATACACACCCTCTGCCCAGCCCAAGCGTTTTAATAACGACAACAAACTGCCACGACCTTCATGGCCAAGCAGATGCGCTATGTAGGCATAAGGTTTTTTGCGATAAAACTGGTCGGGATTGGGAATAGGAAAATTAAAGGTGAGTTGGCGCAGTTCTTTTTCCGGTTTGATTTCAAGGCTTGCAGGCAAGCCTGATGGATCAAATAATGGTGGATACGCTGCTTCAATACTGATATCGCGTTTGGCAACACTACTGAATCTATCGCGCACCATTGCCTCAAGGTTATTGAGGGGCTCCGGGCCAAGCACCACCAAACTCATCAAATGCGACGAATAGTGTTGCTCGTAAAAACGGATCATGTCATCGCGCACCGGATTATTTTCGCGATCAGCCAATGTTGTCAAATTACCTACCGAAAACTTCGCACCTGGGTGCGCAGGATTCATCAATTCGCGATAAACATCCCATTCACGGCGCGCATCATCTTTCAACTTGGCCATGTATTCCGAATGCACGGCATTGCGCTCGCGCTCTACGTATTCGGCGGAAAATAACGGCGCTACGAAAAACTGGGAAAATCGATCCAGCGCTGGCGCTAACTGATCTTTGTCGATTTCAAAAAAATAGTTGGTGTTTTCGGCCGCCGTAAATGCGTTATAGCGGCCACCATGTTGGGAGATAAACTCTTGGTACTCACCGGCTTTGGGATACTTTTCAGTCCCCAGAAACAGCATGTGCTCAAGAAAGTGTGCAAGTCCTGTGCGGTCAACCGGGTTTTGATTGGCTCCCACTTGAATATCGAGGGCCGCCGCAGCTTTTTCAGTGGTGGGGTCAGAAATCAATAGCACCCGCAATTGGTTTTCCAATATCAGGTAACGATAGTCGCGCTTGTCATTTTCGCTTTTAACTATGGCAAGCGGACTATAGCCAGCTTTGGGTAGATCCTCTTGCTGCGCAAGGAGCAACGAGCTTGCCAAAGCAAAGGCAAGCGCCGTTAGCAGCACCAGGCACGTTCGCGGATTCATTTGATAAGGCAATATCGGCATAACAAACTCACTTCAGCATTCGTAGGCAGCCAGATTCCTGGGTGCCGTACCATGATCGCTCCAGCAAGACAATGCGGACGGATCATATGTGATTAACTCATCCACTTGGCTTTCAAGGCGGTGATACAAGTGGTTTTCTCAGCAAATAACAGTAGACACCATCGCGCGCCTCGTGCCCCAGCAACTCAATGCCACTGATATTGGCATAGGCCTGAAAATCGCGCACTGAGCCAGCATCGGTAGCCAACACTCTCAACACTTCTGCGGGTTTCAAGTCGCGTAGTGCCTGCTTGGCTTTTAATAACGGCATGGGGCAACGCAGCCCTTTGGCATCCAATTCAACATTTGCCGGCAGAATAAAACAATCAAGTGAGTCATTCAAAGTGAGTTACTCATATTCGGAGCATCCCCATACAGATCAAAGATGGCCAAGACAAATTCAGGAATGTCGCATTAAAAACGGCGTTTCAAACAACAATTTCTACCCAACAACGAACCAGCCGCCCTAAAGAAGGTCTCAAAGGGTTGCTAACCTATTCTTTACGCGCCAAAAAGGCTAGAGTTGCGCCCTATTTTTTGTCTGCTTCAAACACTCATGCCATCGACTTCGGGAGCCGATATTTACCGTGTCCACGCTTTTAAAACGCATCCTTACCTTGACTGCCAAGCGCTTGCTCGCGCCGCTTGGAGTGGCATCCTTACTGGTTTCCAGCCTGCTTATTAATCCTTTTGCGAGCCATGCCGAGATTGAACTACCGAATCTGGGTGATACCAGTTCAATCATGATCTCCCCGGTGCAAGAGAAGATTCTTGGTCAACGCTGGCTCAGGGCTTATCGCAGCCAGGTACCTACTTCATCGGACCCGCTGATTATTGATTACCTTGAGCAACTTTTTGCTCGCCTCCTCCCCCATAGCCAGTTGGATGATAAACGCATTGATCTGGTTGTGGCACAAAACAACACACTCAATGCATTTGCAGTACCCGGTAACATCATTGGGGTGCATACGGGGCTACTCAACTATGCCAAAACCGAAAACCAGTTAGCCGCGGTACTTGCCCATGAAATGGGACACCTAAGCCAGCGCCACTATGCACGCCGCCTGGAACAACAAAAAAATATGATGATGCCAATGCTGGCAGGCATGCTCGCGGGCTTAGTGCTCGCCGCGAACAGTAATAGCGATGCTGGCGTAGCCGCGATTATGGGCACCCAGGCTGCAGCACAGCAGGCATCGCTCGCATTTAGCCGTCAAAATGAGCAAGAGGCAGACCGCATAGGCATGCAAACCATGATTCAAGCCGGCCTCGACCCCCATGCAGCAGCGGATATGTTTGAAGAAATGGTGCGTGCCAACCGTCTTAATCGCCGCCCCCCCGAATACCTGCTAACTCACCCGGTGAGTGAAACCCGGGTGGCCGACGCCCGCAACCGCGCCATGCAATACGCACGCAAGCCTGCGGAGGATGATTTGGAGTTCCAACTTATGCGCAGCCGGGTACGTGTAGATGCAGAGGAAACTCCCCAAATTGCCGCGCGGATGTTTAAAAGTGAATTGGATAGGGAATCAACTTATCCCGATGCCAGCCGTTATGGCTGGGCACTGGCACTGACCAGATCGAGCCAGTTTGATGCAGCGCGCGAAGCCCTGGCACCACTGCTGCAAAAAGAACCGGAACGCATCACTTATCAAATCATGCGCGCCGATATCGAAGTCGCCGCAGAGCGCTATAAAGCAGGACTAGAAATCATTGAGAACCAGCTACAGAAACATCCCAACAGCCATCCACTGATTATTCGCCACGCCGAAGCCTTGATGAAAGCGGGAATTTACCAACAGTGTGCCGACATTCTTGATCGCTATTCGCGCAAGCGCAGCAACGATGACTATGTGTGGTATTTGTTGGCAGAAGTGAACGGTTTAGCCGGCAATATTTTAGGTGTGCATGAAGCGCGCGCTGAATATTTTATTTTGAATGGAGTTTATGATCGGGCCCAAATCCAATTGCGCAATGCCTTAAAACTAACGCAAGGAAATGGCTACCGCACTGCACTGCTTGAAGAGCGGCTAAAATATGTTGAAGCGCAAATGCAGCAGCAAGGCTTCTAAATCAGCACATAGGTTTTTTATCGTTAATTGCAAAACAGCCGCAATTATTGCGGCTGCTTAACCCAACCCGATTCGACCAGCCATTCATTTGTATTGATGACTGACATGGGCTTACCGATAAAAAACCCCTGAGCTTCGTCGCACCCCATTTCACTTAAGCGATTCAACAGCGCCTCGTTCTCAACTCCCTCAGCCACAACCATTAGCCCCAAATTGTGGGCCAAGTGAATAGTTGAATTAACGATTAACTCATCTTGTAAATCTTCAAGCATGCTGCGCACAAACGAACTATCAATTTTCAGGGTCTGTACCGGTAGCCGTTTCAAATAAGCCAACGACGAATAACCCGTACCAAAATCATCAATAGCTAAATGCACACCGAGCGCATGCAAAGCATCCAAATTGCGCAATGCCCGCGTAGGATCAGTCATGATCGAACTTTCAGTGATTTCCAATTCCAAACGCGCGGCAGGCAGCTGATATTTAATCAACAGCCGCTCCACCAACTTGGGAATATTGTCATCCATTAGATTACGTGCCGAGAGGTTCACTGCAATACTCAGCGACATTCCTTGATCCTGCCAAGTGCGGCACTGGGATATTGCCTTTTCTAATACCCATGCAGTGAGCTGATGGATTAAAGTGGTCAACTCTGCCATGGGAATAAAATCTGCTGGCGGCACAAACCCCAGCTCAGGGTGAATCCAACGAATCAACGCTTCAAAGCCGTAACAGCGTTTTTCATCCAACAGAATTTTTGGTTGATAATACAAACACAGTTGATTTTCGCGAATGGCTCGCCCCAATTCGCTGATAATTGACAGACGCTTGGTTGAATGGGGATCGTATTCCGCACTGTAAATTGCCAAGCCGAGCATTTGGCTTTTGGCGTAATACATAGCGATATCGGCATAGCGCATCAGCGTATGCTGATCTTGTGCCTGCTGGGGCGATATTGCGATGCCAATACTCGCCGAGATCTGCGCGGTAAAACCCTCCAGATCGAACTCTTGCGAGAGCGCATCCAATAATCTGTGCCCAAACACCACCGCTTGATGTGTGCTGCGAATACGGGGCAAAAACACCGCAAATTCATCGCCCCCCAGGCGCGCTACGGTGCCGGGAATTTCCGCCATTTCATTGGCCAGGCGCGGACCAATTAACTGCAATAAATGATCGCCCACATTGTGGCCCAAGGTATCGTTAATTTCCTTGAATCGATCCAGATCAATTAATAATAGCGCGCTGATTTGTTCAGCACTGCGCTGCTCAAAACAGGCTTGCATATCAGCATAAAGTTTTTCGCGATTGGGCAATGCAGTGAGAGAATCATGGTAGGACTGATAGCGCAGTTTTTCTTCATAGCGGCGGCGGGCGGTAATATCTTTAGTGGTTCCCCATACTCGCTTTAACTGACCGCGTTCAACAATGCCAGTACAGCAAATTTGAAAATAAAAACTTTTACCGCGTGTATCCTGGCGAATAATGTCGTGATCCACCATCACGTAATTATTTTTTACAAAAAAATGAATATCAAACACATAGTTTGTTGAGCCACTGTCAATCAAGCCTGTGCCGAGAATATCGTCGAGCGAATCCACACCGAGCATGTTGACTAATACCTTATTAGCCTCTACCAAACGTGCGTTGTGTGCGATTTGTTTTACTTGCTGTTCATATTCGGTATCAATCGCCACAGGCGGCTGCATGTCGTAACACCAAATGGCCTCAGAGCTATTGGTGATAAAGGCTTTGTAACTCGCTTCACTCTCCTGCAAAGCATCGCGCGCACTTTTCTCACGGGACAAGTCCTGCAGTTGCACTAACACTTGGGCAACCTTGCCTTGGCGATCTGGAATAGGCACAAAACTCACACGAAAATGAATCTGCTTATCACAAATAAAACGGCTGCGATGAATATTCCCCAGAGAGTAGCTCATCTCCAACGTTTGTGGTTTGCCTTGGTGGTATACCGCCTGTACCGCAGCGGCAAGTTCAGGGTCGCTGTTTAATTGTTTGTCGCGAAGGATTGAATAGAAGCCAGCAGCCTGCTCAGCCTGACGATGGGACAGATGAAACAGTCGCTCACAGGATTCATTGATATTAACAATCACACCCTGCTTATCGGTGATAAAACTGGGAATGGGGCTATCGGCAAACAAGCTTGATAAAAATTGCAGTGCATATTCATCGCTGGGTTTGGCCAACCAGTGTTGCGCCGCAACAATTACGCCCTCAAAAAACCGCCCCTGTTCTTTTGCGTCGGGGGCTTCGAAGTCAGGTTGACGCAGGCGCCCAACAAAACGCACTAGCGGTTCACCACTTATACCGAAAAGACGCACATCGCACGAACGCAACCGATCATAGTCTTGATCCAGCGGGTCGGCATTAAACGCTTGCAGAAAAAGATACCGGTCGGCTTTGCGAAAGTGGTTTAACAGGTCAGTTACGCGATGAAGGGGTGAAAAAAAAGCGGCGAGCGAATCAACTTTTTGCGCGCTAACACGCAACTCACCACTCGCCACATTCATACTCCAGGGAGCACTTGTGGCGACATCCAGGCCGTTATCAAGTGCGGGATGCGCCGACAAAAAAAGCGCCGGATTACCCGATGGAGTGGAATGGTGGTGCATGGTGAATGAATTCGCCCCTGTTATCTAAAAAACACCTATCGACAGCAAAGTGTAGACAACTATTTTTTAGCTCGTACAGGAAACAAAGCGTCAAATCACACTTATTAACAATAATGAGAAGTTGCGCGACAATAAGATGATTTTAGCGCCAAACTTCTATCAAGTTTTCCTGCGGGCAACCACTCACAAGATCAAACCTGTTTGGGATTAATAATGCGGTGGTCGCTCATCTGCCATTTCTGTATCGCCTTGCGCCGGGTTAGTGCTCAGCTCATCGAGGCGTTGTGCAATCAAACGCAACTGCTGTTTAAGCTGGATTATTTCAGCGTCCTGGCGCGTAATCACTTCATTCAACTGCGCCAAGGTATCTTCCTGGTAGGCGACACGGGTTTGAACGTCAATTAATTGTTCTTCAAGGTCAGACATTGTTGTGCTCCAGCAGTTGATAGGCGGCATCGATCAACGACACCGCGCGCTCATCGATCAATAAACTCTGCCCCATACGATGGGTAACATAGCCAAAACCCAGTTGGTAATCCGGGTCGGCAAAACCCACACAACCACCTGCCCCCGGGTGCCCAAAGGCGCGGGAACCACGCCCGTAGCGACAGTCAGGGCGATCATGCTGCGACAGCATAAACCCATGACTGAAACGCAGGGGCAAACCCAGGACCTGATCCTGCGCAAAGGTCTGCTCCGCCCAACACAAAGGCAAGGCTGTATCACCAAGCAGGCTACCGCCATTGGCTAAAGCACCATAAATACGCGCCAACGCAGGGGCATTGGCGTGGGCACCGGCCGCCGGAATTTGTGCACTGCGCCAGTCGCGCGAATTGGTAGCGGTCATCAAACTGATCGGATTGGAAAAAGCGCGATTGGTGACTCCACGCGGGTCAGCCTTCATGATTTTGCCGAGCATAATGCTATCGGCGCCGCTTGCGGTGGCAGGGGAACCCAATGGGCGCTTGAGCGGGCCGGTATCGGCGATCTTATCCAGCTGGTTTTCGGGCACCCCAAAATGACAGCTGATCCCCAAAGGTTCAGCCACCTGCGCCTGAAAATACGAGTTAAAACTGGCATTACCACTCACACGGCGCACCAGCTCACCCAAAATCCAACCGTAGATAAACGGCGAGTAACCCTGGGCACTGCCCGGCTCCCACCAGCTGGATTCGGCGACAATGGCTTGGGTCATTTGCGCCCAGTCAAAAATTTGCTCATTGGCAATATGCTGATGGAAAGCCGACAGCCCGGCACGATGACTAATTACTTGCCGAATGGTGATGTGCTCTTTACCAGTCTGGGCAAATTCGGGCCAGTAATCTGCCACCTGGGCATCCAGTGCTAATTTACCCTGGGCGACCAGCTGCAAAATACACAATGCCACCAAGCCCTTACCGGCTGAAAAGATATTGACCAGGGTGTCCTCTTGCCATGGCTGGGCCACCACGCCTGCCAGCTTATTGCTGTGTTGGCCGGCCCAGATATTTACCACTAACTCGCCGCGGTGCACCAACGCCAGGCCTGCTCCCTCCTCGCCCCGGGTAAAGTTGGCGGCAAAAGCATGCACCAGTGGCTGCCAAGGTTCGGCCCATTGACCCTGAATCTGCATAGTCACTCTCTGTTTATAAATAGGTTGTACGCTCAATATGGCGCGCATTCTAGCAGCCGGTGGCGTTAGAATTGCCAGACTCTTGTTCAGGAATCACCATCGCCATGACTAAAGACAAAAATTCCCGCCTTGTCTATTCCACCGAGACCGGCCGCATCAAAGAAGAAAAACCTGTCGCCAAGACCCCACAAGGTGACGGCATAGTGCGCATTCGCCGCGAAACAGCCGGGCGCAATGGCAAAGGGGTTACCACCATCACCGGTGTTCCGCTGGATGAAAACAAACTCAAAGACTTGGCAAAAGCCTTAAAAGTCACCTGTGGTGTGGGCGGCTCATTAAAAGATGGCGTCATTGAAATCCAAGGCGACCAGCGCGACAAACTCAAAGCCGAATTGGAAAAACGCGGCTTTACTGTGAAGCTGGCCGGTGGTTGAGATGGATGAATTCCCTTTTGACCCGCAGCTGCTCAAAGAGCTGGTGACAACTCCCATGCCCTACGGCAAATACGCTGGTCATGTGATTGCTGACATCCCGGAACACTATCTTATGTGGATGGCACGGGAGGGCATGCCCAAAGGCAAACTCGGCCAACTACTGGGCTTGATGTATGAAATCCGCCTCAATGGCCTGGAGCCGCTGCTAAAACCCCTGCGATAAATCAATAACGCGCTGGCCTACATATTGCAATTCCTCTGCTAACGAACCAAAACCGTCGATTTTCTGACAGAGGGGCACTGCACTATGGATAACGAACTGTTTTTACAAATCACTGATACTTCCTTAAAAATCGGCTTGGGCGCATTGATTGCCGCGGTGACCGCTTGGGTGGTACTGCGCAAAACCAATCACCAGACCATGAATAACCCGCGCGACAATCGTCGCCTGCAAATTCTGGAAGAAGTGTCCACTCAAGTGGGCACGGTGACACACATATTCGCCAAATATTCGTCACTGGTAGTGGAGTCCATCCAGTTTGGCGAGCGCTGGCCCCAAACACGTCGCGCCGAGTTGGAAGCCGTGAATAGCGAATTGGTGGATGAATTTAAAAAGCTGGCGGAAGCCGAAGCCAAGTTATTGATGTTGGGCGAGAAAAATCTGGAGCGCAGCCTGCGTTTGTACGGTGCCAAGATTGCCGTCTACCGTAAACAAGTCTATATGGGCCGCAAGGATATCTCTCTGGAACAAATCACCGCTCTCAAGAACACTATAGTGCAGGTGCGCGAACAGTTTTATGACATGCTCAGCCGGAAATATGACAGATTATTGGCGAACGCTTGATAATCTAGACTTTTCGTCAAATTATTGAACACACCCCACAAATGACCTGCGCCCGCTGTGCGGGCGTAATCATTTGTGGCCTAGGCTAATAACAGTCACTAGTGGCAGATTGCGCGGAGAGCTTGTTATGCTGCAACACCTTTTTCGTTTATTTAGCACAGGTTTACTACTGATTATGTCCAACCAAATTCTTGCCAATGACCTCTGGATTGACGTGCGCACCGCAGAGGAGTTTCACTCCGGCCACGTGCAGGGCGCTGCCCATATACCGTTTGAAGAAATTGCGGCGCGTATTAGCGAAGTGACTACCGATAAAGATGCCACTCTGCGCCTCTACTGTCGCACCGGTCGCCGCTCCGGCATCGCCCTTGAAACCCTGCAGGCCATGGGTTTTCACAATGCCACCAATGAAGGTGGCTACGAAGAAGTACTGCAAAAACTCGCCCCTCAATAAACGATCAAAATTAATGCTGTCTCGCCAGCCGCGATTCTGGGACAATAGCGGCTGGTTTAATTCCCCCCTTGTTGCATCCCTATGAATACCGCTAAACACCTGTTCTCCTACCCCAAACCTAACATTCACGCCCAGGCTAAAACCTATAAGCCAGCGCCATTTTTGCCGATGAGCCGCGCCGAAATGGACAAGCTTGGCTGGGACAGCTGCGACATTATTATTGTGTGTGGCGATGCTTATGTGGATCACCCCAGTTTGGGTATGGCGGTGATTGGACGGTTTTTGGAATCCCAGGGGTTTCGCGTGGGCATCATCGCCCAGCCCGATTGGAAAAGCGCCGAACCCTTTAAAACACTGGGTAAACCCAGGCTGTTTTTTGGTGTGAGCGCGGGCAACATGGACTCCATGATCAACCGCTATACCTCGGATTTACGCCTGCGTTCGGACGATGCCTACACCCCCGGCGGTATGGGTGGCAAACGCCCCGACCGGGCCGTCACTGTGTATAGCCAGCGCTGCAAAGAAGCCTACAAAGATGTGCCAATTGTGCTCGGCGGCATAGAGGCCAGTTTGCGTCGTATCGCCCAGTATGATTACTGGAGCAATGAAGTGCGCCGCTCGGTATTGATTGATGCCACTGCCGATATTCTGCTCTATGGCAACGCCGAACGTGCACTCGCCGAAGTTGCCCACTCGCTCGCGGCAGGCAAAAGCATTAAAGAATTGGATAGTATTCGCGGCACCGTGGTTATCAAAAAAGAACCACCGGCGGGCTGGACAGAAATTGATTCCACACGCATCGACTGGCCGGGCAATATCGATAAATTGCCCAACCCCTATGAGTATCAACACAACAGCAAGTCCGTTGTGGATGCTGCACAAACTGATATCAACAATTCACAAGTCGGTTTACGCCAGCTCGATCCGGACAAAATGGCAGAACAAATTGCCGCGTTAAATCCGGAAGCTGCAGAGCAATTGAAAACGATTGGCTGCCCGGCACAGGGAATCGAAAGCGAAAAAGCACTCGATCCGAATGAACCACAACCGATTCGCATTATTCCCATGCCGCTGCAAAACCGCAGTGAAATGATGGATGCGGAAAAAGTCTACGTGCGCCTGCCCTCCTTCGACAAAGTGCGCAAAGATCCAACCTTATATGCACACGCCTCGCGGGTTTTGCACCAGGAAGCCAACCCCTACAACGCGCGCCCGATGATTCAAAAACACGAAAACCGCGAAGTCTGGATTAATCCGCCACCGATCCCGCTCGAAACCGACGAGCTCGACGGTGTATTTGATTTACCCTATGCGCGCGTACCCCACCCGGTTTACGGCAAACAAAAAATCCCCGCCTACGACATGATTAAAACCTCAGTCAATATCATGCGCGGTTGTTTTGGTGGCTGTACCTTTTGCTCGATCACCGAACACGAAGGGCGCATTATCCAGAGCCGTTCGCAGGAATCTATCCTCAAAGAAATTGAAGATATCCGCGATAAGGTGCCGGGTTTTACCGGCCATATTTCTGACTTGGGTGGCCCCACCGCAAATATGTATCGCCTTACTTGTAAAGATATGCCGACGCTCTCCAAATGCCGTCGCCTGTCCTGTGTGTACCCCACTATTTGTAAAAACTTAACCACCAGCCATAAACACACCACCAATTTGTACCGCGAGGCGCGCAAAATTCGCGGCGTCAACAAAGTCTCTGTCGCTTCTGGTTTACGTTATGACCTGGCGGTGCTCGACCCGGAATATGTAAAAGAACTGGTGACACATCACGTGGGCGGTTATTTAAAAATCGCACCGGAACACACCGAAGACGGTGTGCTCGCACAGATGATGAAACCGAAGATGAGCAGCTACTACGAGTTCAAACGTATGTTTGATAAATTCTCGAAGGAAGCAGGCAAAGAACAGTTTTTGATTCCCTACTTTATCGCCGCCCACCCTGGTACCCGCGATGAAGATATGCTCAACCTGGCGCTCTGGCTAAAGAAAAATAATTTTGAAGTGGATCAGGTGCAAACTTTTTATCCATCGCCCATGTCATTGGCGACAGCCATGTATGTGAGCGAGCGCAATCCACTCAAAAAACTGACCTATAAGAGTGGCAAAATTAATATCCCGCGCGGATTGGAACAGCGTCGTCTGCAAAAAGCCTTGTTGCGCTACCACGATCCGGCCAACTGGCCGATCATCCGCGAAGCCCTGCGTGCCATGCGCAAGCCGCACCTGATTGGCAGCAGTGCATCAGCCCTCATTCCCGATGAACAAACCGAAGCACGCAACAAACCGCGCAGCGGCAATAACCCCCATGCGCGTGCACAGCAACAAAAACCGCGTGCGGGTACCAGTACTAAGGCTCAGGCAAAACCAGCGGCAAAAGCCTTTGGCGATAAATTTGAAAGTGCGAAAAAATTTAATAGCCAAATAGCAGCACAACCCAAACCTAGAACCAAGCCGGTTGATGGACGCAGCACACCCAAGGCGCCCTCAGCAGCACCTAAAACAAAACCTGCCGGTAAAACTTTCAGCAACAACAATCGCCCGGGCAAACCCAATAAACCGCGCTAATATTCAAGCGCCTTAAAGGTTTGGCTAACAATAAAAAAACCGCTGACTCTCATCAGCGGTTTTTTTATTTCCAGCGAGTTTTTTATCGGCGTTTTAGTTGCCGTAACTCATCAAGCGTTGGTAGCGGCGCTCCAATAGTGCATCAATTGGCTCTTTACTCAAACGATCCACCTGCGCAACCAAACGCTCCTGCAGCTTTCTGGCCATTTCGTCCATATTGCGATGAGCACCACCTAACGGCTCGGGAATAGTTTCATCCACGATACCCAGGTCTTGCAAAATTTTAGAGGTAACCCCCATCGCCTGGGCTGCTTCCGGTGCCTTGGCAACAGTTTTCCAAATAATATTGGCGCAACCTTCAGGAGAGATAACAAAATAAGTGGAGTATTGCAGCATGTTGAGCTGGTCACCCACGCCAATTGCCAAAGCACCACCGGATGAACCCTCACCGATCACGGTGCAAATAATGGGCGTGCGCAGGCGCGACATGACAGCGAGGTTTTGCGCGATGGATTCAGAAATACCACGCTCTTCCGAGTCAATACCCGGGTAGGCGCCGGGAGTATCAATCAGGGTCAGCACCGGCAGCTTGAAGCGCTCAGCCATTTCCATCAAACGCAGGGCTTTGCGGTAGCCTTCCGGGCGCGGCATACCAAAGTTACGCATCACTTTTTCATGTACGGTGCGGCCCTTTTCTTCGCCTATCACCATAACCGGCTTGCCGTCCAAACGGGCCACACCGCCAATAATAGCCGCGTCATCGCCAAAATGACGATCGCCGTGCAGCTCATCAAACTCGGTAAACACGCGGGAAATATAATCGGAGGTATAAGGGCGCAATGGATGGCGCGCAACTTTTACAATATCCCATGCTGTTAACTTGGAATAAATGGTCTCGGTGAGTTTGGTGCTCTTCTCGCGCAGTTTTGCAATCTCATCGGCGATGTTCACATCAGAACTATTGCCAACCAGTTGTAACTCTTCAATTTTGCCTTCGAGTTCGGCGATGGGCTGTTCAAAATCCAGATAATTCAGATTCATAGCAAGCTCTTGTTCCGGGTAGGAAACTACCATTTTGACGTGTAGAGGGAGTGCAACTACCTGAGATTGTTGGCTTTTTAACCATAACCCAAGCAGGCACAATTGGGGCGCTACCTTACGCGAAATAGGCGCTTTAGTCGATCTTTTCAGACTAAATTGCAGCGATATTCGCGCCACCAACGGCACGACTACTGCGCACTTTTGAAAGGCATCATCACTAAATTAATAAAGGATTCATTGCGCCATAAAAACAACTTGGGCGGGTTCAATGCCCGCCCGTGCTGTTTATTGAATATCGCTGGAATTGACCGCGAACTCGGGGGATCCGCGTCTGGGAGAAAAATAGCTGCCGTTATTATCAGTCAATGCCTGCAAAATCTGACGACGATTGATTAATCCCACTAATTTGCCATGCTCTACAACCGGGTAGTTTTTAGGTTTATTACCCAGCATAGTTTCCGCGATCTCAAGAATACTGGCATCCGGTGTCACACTGAGGACATCGCGCCGCATAATGCGCGTCACGCTGTCAGAGTCCTCGGCATAGAAAGCACTATTTAACATATCCTTAATGCAATCTTGCTCAGAAACAAAACCAATAACCCGCCGCTGTTGGTCAACGACCGGCGCACCAGTTACGTTCCACTTCAATAAATGCTCAACAACGTCGCGCACACTGGCATCTGCCGGTATAGCTTGGGCATTCGACTGCATGTAATCTTTCACGAGGATTGATGACATAGTATTTCCCTCCAGACTCTGGTTAACACAGATTTTTTGTTATCTCTGTTGTTAGTCTAGTTCGATCATCGCAGGCTGAAAGACATAAATAACTTAGCAAGCCTCGTTTTAAGAACTTGCAAAGCTAAGGGCTTAATACACCAACTTCACTTTGGCACTGCCGTAAGCATCGCGTAGATGCTGTAGCAATTCATCCTCGGGACGTATGTTCCACTCATTGCCAAAACGCAACTGGGCTCGCGCATCGCTGCGAATATAATCGACAACAATTGCGCACCGCGCATCCTGCTGGGGTGACTGGCGGTAAGGGTCGAGAATATCGTTTAGGTCGCGACTAAAATTTGCTGGCAGAAGACCCGATTCCAATTCCAGCCACAACTCACGCACTTTTTCCTGACGCACGTCGGACAACAAACGAATATTGTCCGCACTCATTTTTAGCATGCCGCTAAAGTCGTCGTAACGAACCTGCCCGCTCACCACTAAAAGACCATCTTTTAACAATACATCACGCGCGGCATTAAACACTTCCGCAAATAAGGTGACATCCATACGCCCGGTACGATCATCGAGTGTCACTATCGCCATATTATCGCCGCGCTTGGTTTTCACCACACGCTGGGAAATCACCAAGCCAGAAATAGTTTGACTGCCCTTTTCCGGTTTGAGATTAGAAATACGCGAACTCACCAAGTGAGTTAATTCACTTTCATATTCATCGATGGGGTGACCAGTAAGATACAACCCCAGCGTTTCTTTTTCTGCGTGTAACCGCTCCTTCATAGTCCAGGTACGCACGCGACGAAAATCCGCATAAACATCGGAGTTACTCTCATCACTCGCCATCACTGCGCCAAATAAATCCATCATGCCAGCATTGGTATTGGCCATCGCCTGCTCCGCAGTTTTTACCGCTTCGCTCATTGCCGCAAACATTACCGCACGATCATGATCAATATTATGTTGGGGGGTATTGGCTGTCGGCCCAAGATTATCCGCAGCACCGGAACGAATAATGGCTTCCAAGGCGCGCTTGTTTACTTTGCGTGGATCAACACGCGCACAAAAATCGAATAAATCTTTAAACGGACCACCTTCATTACGCGCTGCAATAATGGATTCAACCGGGCCTTCGCCCAAGCCTTTGATTGCACCCAAACCGTATATAATTCGACCTGCATCATCCACCGTAAAATGAAACTCACCGGAGTTTACATCCGGCGGCAACAATTTTAATTTCATGGTGCGACATTCTTCGATAAAGGTAACGACCTTATCGGTTTTATCCATGTCCGACGACATAGTCGCCGCCATAAAATGTGCAGGGTAATGAGCTTTTAACCAAGCAGTTTGATAAGACACAATCGCGTAAGCCGCAGAGTGGGATTTGTTAAATCCATAACCCGCAAATTTTTCCACTAAATCAAAAATTTTAATTGCGAGCTCTGGGTCAACACCCTGATTTTTTGCACCACTTTCAAATACTTCGCGCTGTTTGGCCATTTCTTCCGGTTTTTTCTTACCCATTGCACGGCGCAACATGTCCGCACCACCGAGTGTATAACCGGCAAGTACCTGCGCAATTTGCATTACCTGTTCTTGGTAAACAATAACGCCATAAGTTGGTTCAAGAACCGGTTTTAAACTCTGGTGCTGGAATTTTGCATCGGGATAAGCCACTTGCGCGCGACCGTGTTTACGGTTGATAAAGTCATCTACCATGCCCGACTCCAGGGGGCCGGGACGAAATAGCGCCACCAGTGCAATCAAATCTTCAATATTATCTGGCTGCAAACGCTTGATCAGATCTTTCATGCCGCGCGATTCCAACTGGAACACCGCTGTGGTTTCCGCGCGTTTTAATAAACCAAAGGTTTTAGGATCATCGAGTGGAATAGCGCTGATATCGAGTGGCGCTTCGCCTTTTTTGATGCGCTGCTTATCGATCATAATGCGCGCCCAATCGATAATGGTGAGCGTGCGCAGCCCGAGGAAGTCGAACTTCACCAAGCCCGCTTCTTCTACGTCACCTTTGTCGAATTGGGTTACCAAACCACCGCCGGTTTCATCGCAATAAAGCGGTGAAAAATCGGTGAGTTTAGTGGGCGCAATAACTACACCACCGGCATGTTTACCGACGTTGCGCGTAAGGCCTTCAAGCTGTACCGCCATCTCCCAAATTTCACCGGCATCACCGTCAACTGCAATAAATTCTTTTAGCTGCGGCTCTTCCTCCAATGCCTGTGCGAGGGTCATACCCGGTGTGGGCGGAATCATTTTGGAAAGTTTATCGGCAAGGCCGTAAGATTTACCCTGCACCCGCGCCACATCGCGCACTACCGCTTTTGCAGCCATGGTACCGAAGGTAATGATTTGGCTTACAGCATCGCGACCATAATTATCGGCCACGTAAGAAATAACCTTATCGCGATTGTCCATGCAAAAATCGATATCGAAGTCCGGCATGGAAACCCGCTCAGGGTTTAGAAACCGCTCGAACAGCAAATCGTATTCAAGTGGGTCGAGATCAGTAATTTTTAATGAGTAGGCAACCAGCGATCCCGCACCCGAACCACGGCCAGGTCCGACTGGGATATCGTGATCCTTCGCCCACTGGATAAAGTCCATTACTATCAGAAAATAACCAGGGAATCCCATCTGGTTAATAATATCCAATTCAAAATTCAGACGATCTTCATAGACTTTACGCCGCTGAGCATAATCTGCGGTGTTCTTATCCAGAATGCGCTCCAACCGCTGATCCAGTCCTTCGTGGGAAATTTTGCGGAAAAACTCTGCTTCCGTCATGCCTTCCGGCACTGGGTATTCCGGTAAAAAGTATTTACCCATTTGGATGGTAATGGTGCAACGTTTGGCAATTTCAATTGTATTGGCGATTGCCTCAGGAATATCACTGAATAACTCAGCCATTTCTTCGGCAGAACGCAAATACTGCTGATCGCTATACCGGCGCTCACGCCGAGGGTCATCAAGCGTGCGGCCTTCACTGATGCACACTCGCGCCTCATGCACTTCAAATTCGCTGGCCTTTAAAAAACGAACATCATTCGTCGCAACAACGGGGCAATTCATCTCGGCAGCAAGGGCGACTGCCGCATGCAAATGATTTTCATCATTCTCACGACCTGTGCGCTGTAACTCCAAATAAAAACGCCCGGGAAAATCCTGCATCCATCCCTGTAATAACTCCTGCGCCTGCGCTGCACGCCCACCGAGCAGCGCCATGCCCACATCACCTAACTTGCCACCAGATAATGCAATTACACCATCACTAAACTCACTCAGCCATTCGCGCTGTAAATAAGCTACACCCTGCTGCTGGCCTTGACGCCAGGCACGTGAAATTAATTCAATAATATTTTTATAACCCTGATCATTCATGGCGAGCAGAGTAATTAATGTCGGTTTCCCTTCACTGTCAGTACTGGCGATCCAAAAATCGCTACCAGCAATCGGTTTTACACCTGCACTTTGGGCGGCCTTATAAAACTTGATTAGACCGTAAAAGTTGGTTTGATCGGTAATAGCACAGGCAGGCATATTTAGTTCTGCCACACGCTTAACCAACGCTTTAATGCGCACCAAACTATCGCTTAGCGAAAACTCTGTGTGTAAACGCAAGTGAACAAAATTTGCTGCGGGCATAATATTTTCTTAGGCGAGTAAAAGAGAGAAAATTAAAATAACGCTATTTGTTCAATCTTGGCTCTGACCGGAGCATAAGATACGCGATGAATAGGTGTAACCCCCAAACGCTCCAGCGCATCCATATGAACTTTGGTGGGATAGCCTTTGTGGTCAGCAAAACCGTAGCCGGGATAAAGTTTATCCAGCACAATCATTTCACGATCACGTGTCACTTTGGCCAGTATCGATGCAGCACTGATTGCAGCAACACGACTATCACCCTTAACAACAGCTTCTGCCGCATATTTCCATTTAGGTAATTTATTTCCATCGACTAATACATGCTCCGGCTCTATGTGTAACCCCTGCACAGCACGAGTCATCGCCAGCAAGCTCGCCTGAAGGATATTCAAGCTGTCGATCTCTGCAACTGACGCGCGCGCAATGCACCAGCTTTTTGCGTTTGCTTGAATTTCCCCAAACAATAACTCACGTTTTTTTTCCGTCAGCTTTTTAGAATCGTCCAAACCAGCAATCGGTTTGGCGGGATCAAGAATAACAGCAGCGGCAACAACATCACCAGCCAGCGGACCGCGCCCTACCTCATCGCAACCCGCGTAAAGATATCCTTTATAAATACTGATAAATGGCTCAATCACAGCTAGACCTTTTAAATTATCGGTGTGCGAATTAATCTGGCAATCGCCTCAGCAGCTCGTGCACTGGCATCGCGTTTGAGTTCAATATGCATTTGTGCAAACGTTTCGCTAAGTGCTATCGCCTGCTCCGGGTTGTCAAAATAATTCATTACCGCTGCGGACAAGGTTTCGGGAGTTGCTTGTTCCTGCAGCAACTCGGGAACTAAAAGTTTTTGTGCGAGCAAATTGGGCAACGAAATCCACGGCGTTTTAACTAACCAGGACAATATCTTAAAAGTCAGTGGCGCCAACCGATAGGCAACCACCATCGGTTTTTTCAGCAACAACGCTTCCAGTGCAACAGTCCCTGATGCCAACAACAGAACATCCGCAGCGGCCATCACTTCATGTGAATGCCCATTAATTAATTGAATCGGATAATCAACAAAATCATTCAGCGCTATATGCAATTGACGATAGCGATCCGGGCTTGCAGAAGGAATTACAAATAATAAGCCTGGATCCTGCTCCAGACATTTGACCGCCGACTCCATAAATAGACTACCCATGCGCTCTACCTCACTCGCACGGCTTCCCGGCAAGAGCGCAACAATACGCCCCTGCTCAGGCAAACCAAGCGATTTACGCGCAGCAAACTTATCAATCACGAATGGGATTTCATCAGCCAAATGATGGCCGACAAATTCTACTGGGACATTGTGCTCTTGATAAAACTTGGCCTCAAAAGGCAGTAGCGTCAACATTAAGTCAACAGAGCGCGCAATTTTAAAAATCCGCTTTTGTCGCCAGGCCCACACTGAGGGGCTGACATAGTGAACTGTTTTAATGCCTTTTTCTTTTAACGATGCTTCGAGTGGAATCGTAAAGTCGGGGGAGTCTATGCCAATAAATACGGCCGGCGGATTCTTGATAAAATGTTCACGCAAAAATTTACGTATGCGCAACAGCTCGGGCAATCGCTTCAAGGGCTCAATTAGCCCCATCACCGCCAGTCGATCCTGCGGAAAATAGGAGTGAAAACCCAGCGCCAACATCCGTGGGCCGCCAATGCCAGAAAACTCTGCACTGGGGAAATGTTTACGCAACTCTTGCATCAAAGCCGCGCCAAGAATATCTCCGGAGGCTTCTCCGACAACAATACCTATGTGTATGTGATCAGACACCCAGCCCTCCGGTTTGTAGAAACTTGATGCGATGGAAATCGCGAAGAGGAAATGCTAGCGAACTATGCCGCGTGTTGAAGCATTCAATGAATCGATTAACACTTGTAATGCAGGTGAAGAAACTGCTAACGGATTAAGCTCAGCCAAAGCTTCATCAAGCGTTAAACCTCGACGATAAATAGTTTTGTATGCCTTGGTTAGTAGTGCAATATCGTCTTTGGTAAAACCGCGACGACGCAACCCCTCGACATTAATATTTTTTGCTTCTGCGGGGCTTCCGTTCACCATGACATACGCTGGAACATCCTTGCCAATTGCACTTCCCATTCCAGCGAAGCTATGTGCACCAATCTTGCAAAATTGATGAACCAGGGTAAACCCACTGAGAATAGCCCAATCACCAATATGCACGTGACCGGCAAGCGCCGCATTATTCACCAAAATACAATGACTACCAATCACACTGTCGTGACCAACATGAACGTATGCCATTAGCAAATTATGACTACCAATGGTAGTTTCACCGCGATCCTGAATGGTACCACGATGAATAGTGACACCTTCGCGAATCACATTGTGATCGCCAACTACTAAACGAGTAGGTTCACCTTTGTATTTTAAATCAGGCGTATCTTCGCCTATCGAGGAAAATTGGTAGATACGATTATGCTTACCAATTTTTGTTGGCCCTTTTAGAACAACGTGAGAGGCAATTACAGTACCTTCATCAATTTCTACGTCGGGGCCAATAATTGTCCATGGACCAACTTGCACATCAGGTGCAAGCTTGGCATTAGGATGAATGATTGCTGAGGGATCTATCAAAATACTTTCTCGCTAAATTCAATAGTAGTCGCTCTAGACTTTACGATCTGCGCACAAAATAGTTGCCGATGCAGCCAGTACACCATCAACGCTTGCCTTACATTCAAATTTCCATATACCACGCTTTTCGGAAATAACGCGTGATTCAAGTTGCAAACGATCACCCGGAACAACCTGTCTCTTAAAGCGCACATCATCAACGCCAGCAAACAAATAAATAGATCCATCCTCAGGCTTTTTATTCATGGTTTTAAAACCGAGAATGCCTGATGCTTGTGCCATGGCTTCCAGAATCATCACGCCTGGAAAAACTGGATTTTGAGGGAAGTGACCATTAAAGACTTCTTCGTTAACGGTAATGTTTTTGTAGGCAATAATTGATTCACCTTCAATCAACTCTACAACACGGTCCACAAGCAAAAATGGATAGCGATGAGGAAGATATTCACGGATTTCGTTAACATCCATCATGGTTAGACCCCAAGGAATAAATAGAAATTATATGTACGCTATTTGCGTTCAAGTTTTATTAAGCGTGTCGCTAATGAATCCAACTGACGAAAGCGGGCCGCATTTTTACGCCAGTCTTTAGTTTGCGCAAGCGGAGTGCCAGAGGAATAAGAACCAGCTTCACTGATCGAAGCGGACACTAAACTTCTGGCCGTTATATGTACCTTATCGGCCAGAGTTATATGCCCGACAATTGCTACTGCACCGGAAATAGTGCAATTAGCGCCTATTATAGTGCTTCCTGCAATCGCCGAATGACCTGCAATTGCAGTATTTTTGCCAATACGGACATTGTGAGCAATTTGTACCTGATTATCGATAATCACTCCATCGCCAATACAAGTATTATCCAAAGCTCCGCGATCAATACAGGTACAAGCACCAATCTCGACGTTATTGCCAATAACTACGCCACCCAGCTGGTGAATTTTAAGCCATCCGCCTGACTGGGGTGCAAAACCGAAACCATCAGCACCGATCACACAACCGCTGTGCAAAATACAGTCGTCACCAATCACAACTCCGTGATAAATGCTAACGTTAGCCGCCAGGCGGGTATTCTTACCGATAGAGGTGTCATCACCTACATAGCACCCAGGACCGATAACAGCCCCTTGGGACAAGATCACAGCATCACCAATGACAGCATTGGCACCGATTGAAACATCGGCGGCAATAACACAATCCCGGCCAATCACAGCTGATGGATGCACTCCCACGGCAGGAGCACGCAAAGGTGAAAATAGTGACGACGCGCGAGCATAATCAATGTAGGGGTTAGCAGTAACTAACTTATTGCCCGCGAACTCGTCTTGCAAATCAGGGCGAATTAACACCGCGCCGGCTTTAGTCGAGCTCAAATATTTCTTGTAAGCTGGATTGGCAAGAAAACTAAGGCTATGTGCATCGGCATTTTGTAATGTAGCCAAGGCTCTTATCTCATGCTTTGGATCACCAACCAAAACAGCGCCCAAGCGCTGTGCAAGTTCAAGCAATTGATAAGAGCGTTTCAACATATGCTCGTGATACTTACTTGGCTTTGTTCAAGAGTTCAGTGACTTTTGGAGTCAAATCATTTTCTGGTTTGGCCATCATTACTGACTTTGCATCAACAATCATGCTGATGTTTTCAGACTCAACAAGTTGTTTTACTACGGCTTCCATTTTCGGACCCAGTTCTTGCATGATTTGCTGCATTAAAGCCTGCTGCTCACCCTGAAGCTTCTTACCCTGAAATTGATAATCCTGACCCAAGCTTTGCAATTTCTTTTCACTTTCAGCGCGTTTTTCAGCACTCCATGTCATACCGTCTTTTTGATACTCGGTTTGTAATGCTTTGATATCGGCCGCAAGGCCATCAAGCTTTGCTTTTGCTGCAGCAAAATCAGCACTTTTTTGCAGTTTATCAAACTTAGCTTTTGCAGCAGTGGTTCCCATTACTGCGCCCGTTGGATCCAAAACAACTACTTTGCCTTGTGCAAATGAAACGGATGAAACCAAAGACAAAGCAATAACAGCAAACATTTTCTGTGTAACAGTCACAATTTATTCCTCTAGATTATTAGCCCAAACAATTATTATTAAAACGTTTGTCCCAATGAAAACTGGAACACTTCTGTACGATCATAATCATTTTCCTTAAATGGCTCCGCAATACTGAATGTCATTGGGCCAAATCCTGAAATCCAAGTTAAACCAAGACCTACGGAGGCATTAATGTGGTCAAGATCCACATCATAGCAGTTGAGTTGTGTCGCACCACAATGAGTATCAAACACATTTCCTGCATCAACAAAGAACGTAGTTTGCAGTGAGCGTTGATCTTTAATAAATGGAAGCGGGAAAAGTATTTCCGCACCGCCTTGAATTAAAACATTGCCACCGAAAGCTCCACGAGTCCTGCCGACCAGATTATTATTATTGGCATTTGATAACAAAATACCCTCATCACATGCCACATTAGCAACGTAGTTGCCCGCATCGGGGTCGCTGCAAAGAACATATGCAGGAGCACCTTGCTCATTAGCTTGAGCTATACCGTCACCGTTTAAATCATCCCATACAGTATTCGCGACTATAGCCTCGCGGATAAAAGTACTACGGGGACCAAGTGTATTGCGCTCGAAACCACGTACCGAACCAAACCCACCAGCGTAATAATGTTCAAAGAACGGCAATTCATCCAGATCACCATAAGCAGCGGCATAACCAATACGGGTATGCAAACGTAAGGTAAGGGATCTAGTCAGGGGTTGGAATATCTGGCCGGTGTAATTAACTTTGTAATATTGCAAATCACCGCCCGGTAAAGAGACTTCCACGCCCAATTGCTGCGAGGCACCACGGTTAGCAAGAATACCTCGGTTAAGCGTAGACCTCAGCCAATACATACTAACTTGAGCATCGTTAAATGTATCGCCATAAACATCCAGAAAGCCGGGTGTACCCAACATACTTTCATCAACTGACTTAATTTCAAAACTACCCGTTGGGTAATCCAAACCCAATTGCTCACGCACCATAAGTTCGTAGTTTTCATCTTGCGTTATATAACCCAAGTTAGGATTCCAAATAGGACTACGAATAATTTCTTGCGATGAATAGCTGGTAGGCTCCACTTCCAGGCTACGCAAACCTATGTCGAAACCGATGCGCTCGATATCAGAAATGGGGTAACCGAAATTGATCTTACCGCCATAAACGTTAGTGCTGTAGGGAGTAATGTTGTATGAACCGTAATCACTTTTTGTGTAATACAAACTCAAACCACGACTTACGCCATCAGGTGTAAAATAAGGGTCGTTGTAATTAAAGTTGTACGCAGTTTGATAGCGGTTATGGCTAAAACTGAAGCCAACTTGTTTACCCGTACCGAACCAGTTGTTTTGCTGAATACTGGCGGAGAACAATAAACCTGAATATTGAGCATAACCTACCTGCAGTCCCATACTACCGGACGGCTGTTCTTCAACAGTGTATTCAACATCAATCTGGTCGGACGTTCCTGGAACTTCTTTATTCTCTACCTTTACCTCTTTAAAGAAGCCCAACCGCTCCAGACGCACTTTTGAGTGCTCGATTTGCGCGGAGTTTGCGGAGCCGCCTTCCATCTGCCGCATTTCACGGCGCAATACTTCATCAACAGTTTTTGTGTTGCCACGGAAGTTAATACGATTAACGTAGGCGCGCTTACCGGGCTCTATAAAAAACGTGATTTTTACCGTTTTATCCGCATCATTTCGCTCCGGCATACCTTCAACTTTGGCAAAGGTGTAGCCCTCATTACCCAAACGTTTGGTTACATACTCTTCCGAAGTCGTCATTAGAATTTGAGAGAATATCTGATCTTTCTTGACCAGAATCATGCTGCGAATAATGTTTTCATCAATAGCAGGATCACCGGCGAGATCAATACCGCTCACTCTGTAAATATCGCCTTCGGTTATATTTACAGTAATAAAAATTTTGGCTTTGTCGGTGCTCAACGAAATTTGTGATGAATCAATTTTAAAGTTGAGATATCCGCGATCCAAATACCAAGACTCCAATCGCTCCAAATCGCCCTTTAATTTTTCTTTATTGTATTTATCGTTACCCGATATCCACGACCACATACCAGTGGTTTTTAATTCAAACAGATCAATCAGATCTTCTTCACTGTAACTATGATTACCCACGATATTGATTTGTTTGATACGCGAGGGGCTGCCTTCGTCGATATTTACCAGCACCTTAACCTGATTACGCGGCATATCTTCAATTTCAATGTTCACGCTGGCGCCATAGCGACCTTGGTTCACATACTCGCGCTGCAATGCTTGTGTAATCCCTTCGAGCGTAGCGCGTTGAAAAATTTGTCCTTCGGAGAGGTTGTTATCCTTAAGGCTATCCATCAAATTTTCAGTTTTGATGGCCTTGTTACCTTTAAGCTCAATTTTATTGATTGCGGGACGCTCTTTAATCACCAACACCAGCACATCGCCATCGCGCTTGATCTCCACATCCGAGAAGTAGCCAACCTTGAATAACTCACGAGTTGCACTTTGAATATCGGCTTGAGTCAGTACATCACCCACACGAATCGGCAGTACACTGAAGACAGAGCCTGCAGACACACGCTGCAACCCCTCCACACGGATATCACTTACACGGAAGGTCTGTGCATAAACAGTGCATGACAAAAAGAGTGCCAGAAAACAGCCAAAAACTCGCATTGAAACTCGCATCATAGAATCTGTTCTAATCGTAAATGAATGTTGGTTACGGCCCGGCACACTGCCAGATTAAAGCCGCATGATGTCGTTATACAGCGCTAGCACGCTTAGACTGATGACCAAGAAGAGTCCAACCTGATACCCCAGCATCTGCACTCTGTCGGACACCGGTTTTCCCTTAATTACTTCAATAAAGTAATAAAATAAGTGGCCGCCATCCAATACTGGGATAGGTAAAAGGTTAAATACCGCGAGGAATACACTCAGCAGAGCGACAAAACCAATAAAACTCCTCAAACCGCTCTCGGCTGAAGAGCCCGCCACCTTAGCAATGGTTATCGGTCCACTCAAGTTTTTCGTGGAAATTTCGCCAAGAATCAATTTTTTGACTGATAAAAGTACAAAGCCTGAGGTTTCCCAGGTTTTATTCACTCCGGCAACAAATGCACCGAACACGGAATACTCATAAGAGCGAATCATCGACTCAGGAATTGAGCCCGCCTGAGCCCCCAGCCCGACCCGCCCAACAACTGCACCTGACTCATTGATTGATTCAGGAGTAAGCTGAAGCGCTAGCTCTCTGGCATCGCGCTCAATCACGACAGAAATTGTCTTACCAGGATGACGCCGGACGTAATCCACCCATAACTGCCAATCATCAATAACAATATCATCGGCAGAAATCAGCTTATCACCCGGCAGAAAACCCGCAGCCTCAGCTACCCCCCCAGCCACTACTTCGCCAACAATTGGAGTGATTTTGGGCAGATACAGCGTAATTCCCAAACCTGCAACCGGATCGGGATCCGCTGAATCCCTCAGCCAATCAACCAACCGCCCTTCGGACTCATAAGTAAAGTGCGAGTCAGGGTAAGCCACCTTGAAACGAATAGATCCAGTTTCCCCCAAGCGATTGAGCAGCACCTTGTTGAGAGCCTGCCACGTGGGTGTGGGAATATTATCGATAGCAATAATCTCCTGGCCTGCTTCAAGCCCTGCCTGCTCGGCGACTGAACCGCGCTCTACAGCCCCAATTTGGGGAATTAAATCGCGCTGACCTTGCAGCAAAAGCACCCAAAACAAGAGTATGGCCAACAGAAAGTTAGCCCCAGGGCCTGCCGCAACAATAGCGATGCGCTGCCAGACACTTTTATTATTAAACGCCATGGAACGCTCTTCCACCGATACTGGCGCTTCGCGCTCATCGAGCATTTTTACGTATCCACCCAGAGGCAATGCGGCCAACGCATACTCTGTGCCCTGTTTATCGCGCCAAGACCAAAGCACTTTGCCAAAACCAATGGAAAAACGCAGAACTTTCACACCGCAACGACGAGCCACATAAAAATGCCCAAACTCATGGATAGAAACCAGAATCAACAAGGCGACAACGAATGAAATTATTGTCTGAATCAACGACATAAGCACTGCCCCGGATTAATCATTACCAGCTCTTGATCAATTGATTAGCCAAAGCGCGAGCCTCGGCATCTGCATTTTGAACCTGTTCCAAGCTGGTTGGTTCAACCACTGCCAGGCGCGCAAGCACATGATCTATAACTTGAGCGATTTGATCAAAGCGAATTTGGCGGGCAAGAAATGCCGCCACAGCAATTTCATTCGCGGCATTTAGCAGTGCAGGTGCTGTACCCGAAACATCGGCAGCATCCTGCGCCAAACGCAAACAAGGAAAACGCTGAAGGTCAGGCGCACTAAAATCAAGGCGCGCCGTTGCGATAATATCGAGACTTGCCACCCCGGACTCTATACGCTCCGGCCAAGCCAAGGCATGAGCTATAGGGGTACGCATATCCGGATTGCCCAATTGGGCGAGCACGGAACCATCAATATATTCAACCATCGAGTGAATCACACTCTGTGGATGGATAACCACTTGCACCTGTTGAGGGCGAGCACTGAAAAGCCAACAGGCCTCAATCAGCTCAAGCCCTTTATTCATCATACTGGCTGAATCCACCGAAATTTTTTGCCCCATGCTCCAATTTGGATGAGCGCACGCCTGTTCTGGACTTACTTTTGGTAGATCGCCAAGCGGGGTATTACGGAAGGGGCCACCAGAGGCGGTGAGCAGAATTTTACGAACACCGCTGGAAGCCAGACCGCCAGCAAGATAATCGCTGCGATGATTTGGCAAGCACTGAAAGATCGCATTATGCTCACTATCAATGGGCAACAATACCGCCCCACTTTTACTAACGGCTTGGGTAAACAAACCACCAGCCATTACCAATGCTTCTTTATTAGCCAGCAACACTTTTTTGCCTGCTTTCACGGCCGCCAATGTTGGTAACAAACCTGCCGCACCAACAATAGCCGCCATAACTGCATCAACCTGTTCATGGGCAGCAACCGCCTCCAACGCTGCCAATCCCTGTAAGACTTCTGTCTTGCAGCCTTGATGACGTAGTTCACGTGCCAGCTCAGCGGCAGCATCTACATCATTTAATACGGCATAACGCGGCTGATGCTGCAAACATTGGGTAGCGAGTAACTGCCAACGTCGATCTGCCGTTAATGCAAAAACTTTATAGCGCTCCGGGTGACGCGCAATAACATCCAAGGTGCTAACACCAATAGAGCCGGTCGCGCCCAAAACAGTAATCTGTTGAACCGCCAACTGCATAACCTAGAGCCCCGCCGTCGCAGAAAAAGCACCACTTGCAAGCAGTGCCAGAGCAAATACCGGAGCAGCTGCCGTGACACCATCTACGCGATCAAGAATGCCGCCGTGACCAGGCAAAATGGTGCCGCTGTCTTTGATGCCGGCATGGCGCTTTAACATGCTCTCCAAAAGATCGCCCAACACAGAAACCAGACTGGTAGGAACCACAATCACCAACATCAACAACAGGCTTAGCTCCAGAGTTAAACTCAGTATCAGAGCCAAAACACAATTAGCGATAAATCCCCCGGCAAAGCCTTCCCAGGTTTTGCCGGGGCTAACGGCAGATGCCAACTTATGCTTACCAAAACGCTTTCCAGCAAAGTAACCGCCACTATCAGCCATGGCGACAATGAGCATTAATAACAAGACCAGCCAGGCACCAGCCTCTTGTTGGCGTACATATACCAAAGCCACCCAAGTGGGAATAAGTACCAATAACCCCATCAACAGGCGTAAAATTTTGTGCCCCCATAACAAAGCACTGGAGGGATAACCCTGCACCAGCAAAAGTGCGATTGCCCACCAAATACAACCAGCAATCAGTAATTCACGGATCGCATCTGCATCCAGATTGGGGCTAGCCTCGCCCTCAAACCCCAGATAAAAAGAGGCCACCAACAGAACGACTAAAATAAAGAGTGCGTACAACGCGCGCTGCCAGCGCGCGGGGAACCCAGCGAGACAGGCCCATTCCCAAGCACCAATCAATACAATAGCGCCAACAAAAAAGGAAAAATAACCAGCAGGCAAACCAAACAAGGCGACTATAAAAATTATCGCCAAAACTAACGCTGTGATTACCCGCTGCTTAAGCATTAAGTGCACCCGCCTCAATCTGATCGCCGGTCATACCAAAACGACGCTGACGTTCGTAGAAATTCGCAATCGCTTTCTTTAACTCATCGCCGTCAAAATCAGGCCAAAGCTTGTCGCTGAAATAAAGTTCTGCATAGGCACATTGCCACAGAAGGAAATTGCTAATACGCACCTCCCCTCCTGTGCGAATCAATAAATCCAAGGGCGGCAACTCGGCAAGACAGGTTTGGGCACCTAATGCCGACTCATCGATAGATGCCACATCCAACTGTCCATTAACTGCCTGTTGCGCCAGTTTTTGCGCTGCCTGGGCGATATCCCAACGACCACCATAGTCAGCGGCGATAACCAGTGTTGTTTTACCACCCGCAGTGAGCTCCTCAGCGGCAGCGATAGCTTTTTGAATGGCAGGACTAAAGCGCTCCCGATTGCCAATGACACGCAAGGCAACCCCTTTTTTCTTAAGTGCTTTGGCTTCATTTTTTAAATAGAGATGGAAGAGCGACATAAGCGCCTCTACTTCCAGCGGTGGGCGGCGCCAATTTTCACTGCTAAATGCAAATACGGTGAGCACTTCAACGCCCTGATCCTGACAGGCGGCCATAACATCGCGAATACGCTCAACTCCCACTTTATGGCCAGAAACTCCCGCCATACCGCGCTGTTTTGCCCAGCGGTTATTGCCATCCATAATAATCGCCACGTGGCGAAGACTATTATCAGTCACGCGTACTCTCCCAGCGACAGGCCAGCATCGGATTCTCACCGACAACCCGTTTTTAGTTTTTTTAATGAAATTATCTAGTAGTAGTGCGGGAGGCAAAGCCACTCCCTTGCGAAAGTGACTTGCCGGATGATGCAGATTACACAGCCATCAAATCAACTTCTTTGGCTGCCAGCGCTTTATCAACTTCAGCGATGTATTTGTCGGTAATTTTCTGAATTTCATCCTGTGCGCGACGATCATCATCCTCACCGATCGCCTTGTCTTTCAGCAAAGCTTTCACATCACCCAATACATCGCGGCGCACATTGCGCACAGCAACGCGGCCATTCTCGGCCTCGGCACGCGCCTGCTTGATAAAGTTTTTGCGTGTTTCTTCAGTCAACATCGGCAAAGGAATACGAATCAGACCATTGTTCGTCGAAGGATTCAAACCTAAATCCGATTTCATAATCGCTTTTTCAATGGCAGGGACTAAATTGCGCTCCCACGGACTCACCGACAAGGTGCGCGCATCGTCAATATTGATATTTGCTACTTGGCTCAAAGGGGTAGGCGTACCGTAATAATCCACAGTAATACCATCCAACAAGCTTGGGTGTGCGCGGCCAGTGCGAATCTTGTTGAAGTTGTTCGACAATGCTTCAACCGCTTTTTTCATACGCGCTTCGGCGTCTTTTTTAATATCATTAATCATGATTTATCCTCTTCAATCAAAGTACCTTCGTTGCTGCCAACCACAATATTCAACAACGCACCTGCTTTATTCATACGGAATACGCGCACCGGCATGTCGTGCTCGCGGCACAAACAAATCGCCGTCAAATCCATTACACCCAATTTTTTGTCGAGCACCTCGTCATAAGAGAGACGGTCATACTTGGTCGCGGTCGGATCTTTTTTAGGATCTGCAGAGTAGACGCCATCAACTTTGGTTGCCTTGAGCACTATATCCGCATCAACTTCAATACCGCGCAAACAGGCAGCAGAATCAGTAGTAAAAAAGGGATTGCCAGTACCGGCAGAGAAAATAACGACCTCGCCCGAATTCAAGAAACGAACTGCGCGACGGCGGTCATAGTGTTCAACCACTCCACTCATTGGAATCGCTGACATAACGCGGGAAGATATATTTGAACGCTCAAGCGCATCGCGCATGGCTAATGCATTCATCACTGTAGCCAGCATACCCATGTGATCGCCCGTTACTCGATCGAGACCGGCAGCACTTAAGGCAGCGCCGCGAAACAGATTGCCACCACCAATCACCAAGCCTACCTGTACACCTATGCCGACCAGCTGGCCAATTTCCAGGGCCATCTTGTCGAGCACTTTAGGATCGATACCAAACCCTTCTGTACCCATCAGCTCTTCACCGCTGAGCTTCAATAAAATACGCTTGTACTTTTTATCTCTGGGGCTGGACATAAATGCTCTCCAAAACAATGAGTTAGCCGCGAATGCCCACACCTGTCGGAGGGCCGAAAAATCGGTGCAGTGTAACAGAAAAAAAGAGGCCGGGTGTTGCCACCCGGCCTCTTTTTCGTGTCACCCAGCACCTTATCAGGCGATGAATTACGCCTTGCTAGCAGCTACTTGAGCAGCAACTTCAGCAGCAAAGTCTACAACAGCAACTTCGATACCCTCGCCCACTTCCAGACGCACAAAGCTCTTAACAGTTGCACCAGCTGCCTTAGCGAACTGAGCAATAGTTTGCTCAGGATTCTTAACAAAAGCCTGATCAACCAAGCTAGCTTCTTTCAGGAACTTGCTGATACGACCAACAATCATTTTCTCAACGATTTCAGCTGGCTTGCCAGCCATATCTGGCTGAGCGCGGATGATTTCTTTTTCTTTCTCCACCACGTCAGCTGGCATTTGGTCAGAGCTAACCACTTGCGGATTAACAGCAGCCACGTGCATAGCAACGTCTTTAGCGGTCTCTTCATTGCCACCTTCCAACTGAACCAACACCGCAATACGGTTGTTCAAGTGCAGGTAACCACCAACAACACCACCTTCAACCAAACTAATGCGACGAACGCTGATTTTTTCGCCGATTTTTTGCACCAAAGCTTCACGCGCAGACTCCAACTCACCCGCCATAACAACCGCTACATCGGTTTGCTTGGTGGTGAATGCCTTATCCAATACGCTATTCACGAAAGCCAGGAAGCCAGCATCACGCGCCACAAAGTCAGTCTCAGAGTTAACTTCAATAACAACACCGTAGCTGTTATCCGGAGCCACTTTCACAGCAACAACGCCATCTGCCGCCGTGCGACCTTCTTTTTTGGCCGCCTTCAAACCAGAAACCTTACGCAGGTTTTCAATGGCCAACTCAATATCACCATTGGCTTCGCCCAACGCTTTTTTACATTCCATCATGCCCAAACCAGTGCGGTCGCGCAGTTCTTTTACCAAAGCAGGAGTAACAGCTGTCATGGATGTGTCCTCAATAAATGTTCGAATTCAAATTTGAAAAAAGGGGGCAAAGCCCCCTCTTCCGACAACTCTGCGCTTGAATGCAAGCTAACAGAGTTTTATGGTCGTTTGATTACTTCGCGAGATTACTCAGCAGCACCTTCGGCAGCTACGTATTCATCTTTGTTTGGCACTGCAGAAGCAGATTTAGCACCATCCAAACAAGCGTCAGCAATTGCAGATACATACAACTTGATCGCGCGAATGGCGTCGTCGTTACCTGGAATTACGTAGTCAACACCTTCAGGGTTGCTGTTGGTATCCACGATACCGATAACAGGGATGCCCAACTTGTTGGCTTCCTGAATTGCAATACGCTCGTGATCCACATCGATTACAAACATGGCATCAGGCAAACCAGCGATGTTTTTAATACCGCCAATTGAACGCTCAAGCTTCTCCATGTCACGGGTGCGCATCAGAGCTTCTTTTTTGGTCAATTTGGCAAAAGTACCGTCTTCGCTCTGGGTAGTCAGCTCTTGCAAGCGACGGATAGATGCGCGGATGGTTTTGTAGTTGGTGAGCATACCACCCAACCAGCGATGACTAACAAACGGCTGGCCAGCACGGATTGCTTCTTCTTTGATGGTCTTTTGCGCCGCGCGCTTGGTACCAACAAACAGAATCTTTTTCTTTTGAGAGGCCATTTGTTGAATCAAAGCCAAAGCTTCGTTGAACGCAGGCACAGTGTGCTCAAGGTTAATAATGTGAATCTTGTTACGCGCACCGAAGATGTATTTGCCCATCTTTGGGTTCCAGTAACGGGTTTGGTGACCGAAGTGGACACCGGCAGACAACATATCGCGCATGCTTACTTGTGGCATTTTAGTATTCCTACTGGGTTAGGCCTCTATATACCCCGCTAACCAACCATCATGAACGCTATAAAACGAACATTGGGCACCCAGGTTTTGCGTGTCGGTATATATGTGACGTTGGTAAATTACATTTAAAAACGGATTTTCTTTGTGCTTGAGACTATTCCCAGCAAAAAGAGGCGCGCTTTATATCACAAACAACAGACATAATAAACCAGAAAGTAAATCAAGCTTCAGAACGCGCCCTGTCGAGAAAATCAGGCAAATCCACTAGGCCAAGCATCATCCAACTTGTATACTAGTCGCATTAATCTTAGATGAACCCACTCTAGTAGCGAGACAACCATGAAAGAGACTTGGCGCTGGTTCGGCCCCAACGATACCGTAAGCCTGCAAAGCATTGCACAAGCAGGCGCAACCGGCATTGTCACCTCCTTGCACCACATACCCACAGGTGCCGTATGGCCCCTTGAGGAAGTTTTAGAACGCAAAAAAATCATTGAGGATCAAGGGCTTGAATGGGCTGTTATCGAAAGCATCCCCCTCCACAACGATATCAAGACCCGCACTGGTAACTACCAGCAATACATCGACAACTACAAGCAGTCCATTCGCAATGTGGGTGCAGCCGGTGTTTACGATGTTTGCTACAACTTTATGCCGGTCGTCGATTGGACCCGCACCAACCTCAACTACACCCTGCCCAACAACGCCCGCGCACTGCGTTTTGAGATGAGCGATTTCGCAGCCTATGATGTTTATATCCTACAGCGCCCCGGTGCCGAACAGGACTATCAGCCCGAGGTACTCACCAAAGCCAAAGCTCGCCTTGATGCCATGAGCAGCGAAGAGCAAGCACTGCTGGAAAAAAATATCATTGCCGGCTTGCCGGGTGGTGAAGGCTCTTATGATCGAGATGGGATTCGCGCCGCTATCGATCTCTTCATCAAGATGGGCGATGAAGGTATGCGCGCCAACCTGTTTGCCTTCCTGCGCGAGATTATCCCCGTCGCTGAAGAAGCGGGCGTGCGTATGTGCATCCACCCGGATGACCCACCATTTTCGCTGTTCGGATTACCCCGGGTTGTCTCTACCGCCGATGACGCTCGCGCCTTGCTCAAGGCCGTGCCCAGCCCATCGAATGGCTTAACACTCTGCGCCGGCTCTTATGGTGCACGCTGCGATAATGATCTGGTCTCCATGGCGCAGGAGTTTGGCGAGCGCATCTACTTTGTACACTTGCGCAACATTAAACGTGAAGACGATGGCTCCTTCTATGAGTCTGATCATTTGGATGGCGATAACGATATGGTCGGCCTGATAGATGCTCTCTTAGAAGAGGAAAGCCGTCGCCAACAGCAAGGTAGCAAACTCCCTGCAATCGCCATGCGTCCAGACCACGGCCATCTAATGGGCGATGAAATTGGCAAGCCTGGTATCAATCCCGGTTACTCTTACGCCGGGCGAATGAAAGGCTTGGCAGAGTTGCGCGGTGTCATTCACGCACTGACCCAGGTTCGCGCTCGCAGCCTCCATCACCTCACCAAATAGCCCACCTCTGCAGGGCGGTTTTACACCGCCCAACTTTACTTTTCAGTTGCTATACCCGGTACGCGCATAATAGAAGCAGCAGCTATAGAGCCAATAAAGGATTGATCTTGGTCAAAGCGGTTCAGAATCGTTTAGAATGCCGCAACTTTTATTCACCCGCCGGGATACCCTGAATTCATGTCAGTTACTATCAAAACCCCCGAAGAAATCGCCAAAATGCGCATTGCTGGTCGCATGGCCGCCGAAGTATTGGAAATGATTGGCCAGTACGTACAACCCGGCGTAACTACCGCCGAGCTGGACAAGATCTGTCACGACCACATAGTGAATGTACAAAAAGCTATTCCCGCTTGCCTTGGCTACCGCGGCTTTCCCAAATCCATTTGCACCTCTGTCAATCAGGTGATTTGCCACGGCATTCCCTCTGAGAAAAAAGTGCTCAAGTCAGGCGATATCATCAATATCGATGTGACAGTGATCCACGAGGGCTATCACGGCGATACCAGTGCCATGTATTTTGTGGGCACTCCCGCCCCCCACGCGGAGCGGTTGGTACAAGTCACCCAGGAATGCATGTACAAAGCCATTAAACTGGTTAAGCCTGGCTGCCGTTTGGGCGATATTGGGCACGTTATCCAACAGCATGCTGAAGCGAATTATTATTCCGTAGTACGCGAATACTGTGGCCATGGCATAGGCAAGGTTTTTCATGAAGATCCGCAAATCCTGCACTATGGTCGCCCTGATACCGGTATGGAATTAAAAGAAGGCATGTGCTTCACCATCGAACCCATGATTAACGCGGGCAAACCCCACACCAAATTAAAAAGCGATGGCTGGACAGTGGAAACAAAAGACGGCCGACTCTCGGCGCAGTGGGAACACACCATGGTAGTCACCAGCAATGGTGTCGAGGTTTTTACCGCACGTACCGGCGAAGTATTTTAATTTATGAGCATTTCTGATTTTATCGCGCGCGTTTTTAACAAATCTCCCCAAACGGATACCTCTGGCAGCGATAGTGCAGAATCCATCCCGATGGATGCCCCGGTATCCATGGAGGAAGTCCCCTACTTCGAGCGGCCGCTATTCTTTTTTGACCAGAGCCGCTTTCGCCGCGCGTTAACAGAAAAACCTATCATTGGCGTCTTCAAGGACGCAATTAATGCAGCAAGCACCCAAGCCAACCGCCGTTTTATTGAGGGCGAAGATATTCGCAGTTTGGTGTATGAACGCGCACTGTTTATTGATTGCGTATTGCACTACGCCTGGCACCAATTCCGCTGGCCCGCGCGTATCAGCCTGGAAGCAGTTGGCGGTTATGGCCGTGGTGAACTGCACCCAGGCTCCGATATCGATCTATTGATTTTGCATCACCCGGATGTATTTGAAAGCTGCAAAGGAAATATCGAAAAATTTCTCACACTGCTGTGGGATATAGGCTTGGAAATTGGCAGCAGCGTGCGCACTGTCAAACAAACGATTGATATAGCTCGCACCGACATTACCGTCGCCACCAACATCATGGAGTCGCGTACGCTGGTGGGAGATGCATCACTGCGTCACGAATTAATGAAAGAAGCCGCGCCCGATAAAATCTGGCCGATTGAAGATTTTTTCAGTGCAAAATATCAAGAACAACTGGATCGCCACAAGAAATATAACGACACCGAATACAACCTGGAACCCAATATCAAAAATGCGCCCGGTGGGCTGCGCGACATCCAAACTATTAATTGGGTGACCAAACGTTACTTTGGTGTACGCACCATCAAACAACTGGAAGGTAAAGGTTTTTTTACCGACGAAGAATTTTCACTTATCAATTCCGGCGAAGAATATTTATGGCGCGTGCGTTATGCATTGCATATGGTAGCGAAACGCCCGGAAGAGCGACTGCTATTTGATTACCAACGGGAAATTGCCAAACTGTTTGGCTACACCGACAACCACGAAGGGCTGGCAGTAGAACAGTTCATGCACAAGTACTATCGCACTGTACTTGCCCTGCGCGAATTAAATGACGTAGTGCTGCAATTTTTGTCGGAAGCGATTCTACAAAAAGGCAAAACCAAAAATGTTGTTTCTATCAATGAACGCTTTCAATTGCGCGATAATTTTATCGAGGCAACGCACACCTACGTATTTGAAGAAAACCCGTCTGCCTTATTAGAAATATTTGTGCTTATGGCACAAAACCCACAGATTCAGGGGGTGCGCGCCTCTACTATTCGCTGGATTCGCGAGAGTCGCTATCTTATTGATGACCAATTCCGCAGCAACCCCAAAAACACCCAATTATTTATCAAACTATTGCAACACCCTGCAGGTTTGGTTGAACAACTAAAGCGGATGTCGCGCTACGGCATTCTCGGTTTGTATTTACCGGAGTTTGGTCAAGTAACCGGTCAAATGCAGCACGATTTATTTCATATCTACACAGTGGATGCACACACGCTAAAAGTAGTGCAAAACATGTGTAACTTTTTATTGCCATCCGCGAAAGAAGATTTTCCGGTTGCCGCAACGATTATGACGCGCCTGCCAAAATTGGAGCTGCTGTATATTGCAGGCTTGTATCACGATATTGGCAAAGGCCGCGGTGGCGATCACTCCACACTGGGTGCGGTGGATGCAGAAGAGTTCTGTACCCGCCACGGTATTTCACCGCGCGAAACCCGCTTGATCTGCTGGCTGGTAGAAAAACATTTGCTGATGTCGCAAGTGTCACAAAAGCAGGACATTTCAGACCCGGATATTATTCATAATTTTGCCCTCACCGTGGGCGATCAGTTACACCTTGATTACCTTTATTGCCTCACGGTGGCTGACATTAACGGCACCAACAAAGAATTGTGGAATACCTGGCGCGCGAGTTTAATGCGCAATTTATATCTGGATACCCGCCGCGCCTTGCGTCGCGGTTTGGAAAACACTGTCGATAAACACGATTTGATTGAGGAAACCCAGCAGGCCGCGATTCGTAAACTGGCGCGCAAGGGCTTAAGCAAAGAACAAGTCATTGCCCTGTGGGGCGATATGGATGAGGACTATTTTCTACGCGAAAACTTTACCGATATTGCCTGGCATACCGAGGCGATTGCGGCACGCACCGATGACAAGCCTTTAATTTTGATTAAAAAAACCACCAGCAAAGAGTTGGCTGGTGCCACACAAATTTTTGTGTACAGCAAAAACCAGAAAAATGTATTTGTCGCAGCTGCAACGGCGCTGAGCTTATTAAACCTCAGCATTCAAGACGCCAAGATTTACAGCTCAAAATCCGGCTACACCATAGATACCTTTTTTGTGCTCAATGAAAACGGCGAACCACTCGGTAACAATCAAACCCTACTTAAAAAAATCCAGCAGGGGTTGATGGAAGAATTGAGTTTGGTGGATAACTACCGCGATGTTATTGGCCGCCGCACACCGCGCCGCCTGAAATACTTTGCATCACCCACCCGCACTTCACTCAGTACCGATACCATTCGCAATTGCAGCGTATTGGAAGTTATAAGCCCCGACAGACCGGGCTTGCTTGCGTGCATAGGGCGAATCTTTATGGATTACGACATTCAACTGCTCAATGCCAAAATCGCCACCCTGGGTGAGCGAGTAGAGGACATTTTTTTCATTGCTGATAACGATGGAAAACCCTTGGGCGATGTTGCACTGAAAAAAATGTCGCAAGAAATTCGCGAGCAACTCGATAAGCGCGTTGATAA
>Ga0307408_100000249_pt1 | contig 56039 bp, 42 predicted proteins | sample 322Cmetagenome_FD_202116 | JGI IMG/M metagenome (GOLD analysis project Ga0307408, IMG submission 202116) | Maize rhizosphere microbial communities from greenhouse at UC Davis, California, United States - 322HYB-C-3 | ecosystem: Host-associated > Plants > Roots > Rhizosphere > Soil | place... | reverse complement strand
TCAGCGCTTCTGCTTCGGCAATCGCCACCAAACGAATAGCTTCAGCCTTACCTGTAGCCTCCAAAATCTGTGCTTCTTTGCTTGCCTCCGCGGCTAATACTTGCTCTGCCTTGGCTGCTTCCGCATCCAACACACGCGCTTGTTTTTGCCCCTCGGCGGTGGTAATTGCCGCAATTTTTTCACCCTCGGCGGTTAAAATTGCCGAGCGCTTCTGCCGCTCTGCGGTCATTTGTTTTTCCATGTCTTCTTTAATCGACGGTGGAATAGCAATTTCCAGTAATTCAAAACGCAACACAATCAAACCCCAAGGCTGGGTAGCCAGCAACATGGCCTCTTGAATTTTGGCATTGATGGCAGAGCGATTTTGAAAACAATCGTCCAGCTCCATTGAGCCGATCGCATTACGCATAGAAGTCATGGCTAATTGGGTACAAGCCAGTTTGTAATCAGTGATATTGTTAGTTGCTGCCGCTGCGTCGATTACTTTAATAAACAACACTCCATCAATCATGATCGCAATATTGTCCTTGGTAATTGCTGACTGCTGCGGAATAACCAAGGTCTGCTCTTTCAAATTGCGGTCTGCCTCAACCGACTCGACAAAGGGAACAATAAAATTCAAACCGGAACTTAATGTTTTTGTATATTTCCCAAAACGATAAATCACATAACCCCTATTTTGCGGCACAAAATGAATACCTTTTTTAAGGGTATAAAGCAGTACCAATGCAATCCAAAATGCCGGACTTGTTACGATTGAAAAAAGCGAATCCATATTATTTTCCTATTTGGTTAAGTTATTCCTGCACAAGTTAACACTCGAGCCAGGTTTTATTTTTTAATATCCTGATCACGCAATTCACGACGCAAAATTTTACCCACGTTAGTTTTTGGCAACTCTTTGCGAAACTCGATTTGATGCGGCACTTTATAAGCAGTGAGTGTTTGCTTGGCAAATTTTCGCAACTCTTCTACGGTCAAATTTTCATTGGCGCTCACAATAAAGGCCTTAACTATTTCACTTCCCTCGCCATCAGGCACACCCACAACTGCAGCCTCAATAACATCGGGGTGACTACTCAGCACATCCTCCACTTCGTTAGGGAACACTTTAAAACCACTGACATTAATCATGTCTTTTTTGCGATCGACAATCTTGATAAAACCATCAGGTTGGATAATGGCAATATCTCCGGTTTTAAACCAACCCTCATCATCCATTACTTCTGCGGTAGCATCGGGGCGCTGCCAGTAACCTTTCATCACCTGCGGACCGCGTACACAAAGCTCGCCCGCTTCGCCGCTGGGTAAATTCTTATTGTGTTCATCAATGACTTTGCATTCGGTATCGGGCAAGGGCAAACCTACAGTCCCCATTTGCACATTATCAATGGGGTTATTGGACACTACCGGCGAAGTTTCGGTTAATCCATAACCTTCACTAATAGGCGCCTTGGTTAACTCCAACCAGTGTTTTGTGGTTTCTGCAGTAAGCGCCATTCCACCCGAGCAGGTAAGACGCAAATGACTAAAATCCAAATTGCAGAAATCGGGGTTGCGCATTAATGCATTAAACAAGGTGTTTAAGCCGACAAAAAAAGTAAAGGGAACACCCTGCAAGGTTTTAACAAAGCCAGGAATATCGCGTGGATTGGGAATTAATAAGCTGTGATTACCAAGCGCCACCGCCGAGGTGCAATGAATGGTAAAAGAGTAAATGTGATAAAGCGGTAGCGGCGCTACATAGAGCTCCTGCGCAGGGCGAAACACATCCTTCATGCGCTCATTAAGTTGCATCATATTGGCAATCAGGTTGCGGTGCGTCAGCATCGCCCCTTTGGCAACACCAGTAGTACCACCGGTGTATTGTAAAACTGCTACATCTTCTGGCACTTGGGTTACAGGCTGCCAAGGTAGCGATGCCGCAGCCAATGCTTGGTTAAAGCCTATCTGATTTGGAAAAGAAAATGGCGGCACCATTTTTTTAACGTACTTCACTACTGCGTTAATTAGCGTCCGCTTGAAGAACGGATGTAAATCGGCAAGTTCGGTTACTATTACCTGCTCCACACTCGTTTCTTGAATAATGGAAGCTGCATTTTTGGCAATATTCGCTAACACCACCAAGGCTTTTGCACCGGAATCGTTAAGTTGGTGTTTTATTTCATGAGCCGTGTAAAGCGGGTTGGTATTGACTATTACCAACCCTGCGCGCAACGCACCGAATATAACAACGGGATACTGCAGAACATTCGGCAATTGAACCGCAATTCTATCGCCTGGCTTCAGTGAAGTTTTCTGCTGTAAATAAGCTGCAAACTGCCCGGCAAGATGATCGAGTTCCGAATAGGTAAGCGATTGCCCCATACAGCTAAACGCTTTTTTGTCAGCAAACTTTTTACAGGAATCCGAGAAAACCTCTGCAAGCGTTCTGTTGTATTGCAACGACATCTGACATTCTCCATATTTGTTATTGTGCAAAATTGAAACAGCAAGAAAACCGGCAAGGTATTCCTGATTAATATCCTGATTGTAGCCAATTACACCACGCTACGCGTTGTTAGCGAAGTGCACGGTCGATCAATAATAACAACTGAGCAGTAATGGCAGCGGTAAAGCCCCATATCTCATAACCTTGGTAATGATATACAGGCACACGCAAGGTACGGCCATGCCGCACAAAACAGTCCTCACGCACCTGCAATCCGGATCTGAAATCCGCAATCGGCACCATAAAAATACCGTCCAATTCATCCGGCGAAGGCTGTAATGGGGTGGCCGCATCAAAATGAGCAACAAACGGGGTTACTGCAGTACCGGCACGCGTATGCGATTGAGGCAGAGAGCCTAACAACTGAATATGACGAGCAGGTAAACCAATTTCTTCACGAACCTCCCGCTGGGCGGTAACCAAAAGATTGTCATCGCCCGGCTCCCACATACCACCGGGAAAACAGACCTCACCGGGGTGCTGACGTAAATGTGCAGCACGCTTGGTAAATAAAATGGAGGGATTGTCGCCGCGGCTAATCAGCACCAGCACCGCTGCTTGAGGCGTATTGACTGGATCCAGAGGAGTATTTGTCAGTTGTTGCGCAAGCCCGTCAAATAGCCAGGAAGTCACTGAAAATCCTCGGGGTTAACTAAGAGGGACAGATCAAATGCGGGCTCTTGGTAAGGGTGAGCGGCGCGCAACGCTGTAATAGTGGCTTGAATATACTCATCAGCACAAACCATTTCAACACGATATTCCGGCAGGCATTCAATCTCACCGATTTTACCAATATAGGGTTTAGCGTCAGCGAGGGGCCGAAACTGGCCTTGCCCCAACACCTGCCAACAACATTGATCATAATTGCCAAGCTTGCCGGCACCCGCGGCAAACACCGCGGTTTTGACTTGTTCAAGATGAGACACGGGAACAAAGAAGACCAATTTATACATCGACTTTGCCCCCAGTAGCTCAGGTTTGTTAAATCACCCGCACCGCAATCACGTGTTCCACTTTGGCCAGCGCATCAATCACTGCCGCTGAAGGTGCCGCTTCAACATCGATAATGTTGTAGGCCACATCGCCGCGGCTTTTGTTGACCATGTCTACCACGTTGACTTTGTGGTCAGCCAATACCGACAGCACATGCCCCAAAACCCCAGAGACATTCTGGTTGGAGAAGGTGATACGCGCACCAATGCCGGGGTTGCGGTCCATAGACACAGCGGGAAAATTCACCGAGTTTTTGATATTGCCATTTTCAAGATAATCGACCAGCTGATCGGCCGCCATGATGGCGCAGTTCTCTTCCGCCTCTTCGGTGCTGGCACCTATGTGCGGCATGGCATAGACATCCTTGCGATTGAGCAGGATCGGCTCGGGGAAATCGCAAATGTATTTACCCAAATGACCGGCATCCAGGCTCTCCACTACCGCATGGGCATCCACAATCGCCTCGCGCGCAAAGTTGAGAAGGGTTGCACCCTTTTTGGTGACTTTCAGGGTGTCAGCATTAATCAGGTGTTTGGTCTGCGGAATGGCCGGCACATGCAGGGTGATATAGTCCGAGCGCGCCAACAGCGATTGCAGGTTTTCCATACGGCCCACCTGACTGGGCAAACGCCATGCGGCTTCTACCGACAGCGCCGGGTCAAAACCGACCACATTCATACCCAGTGCCAGGGCGGCGTCGGCAATCAGTGATCCGATTGCGCCCAAACCGACAATACCCAGGGTTTTACCGGCCAGCTCAAAACCAGCAAAGTTGGATTTTTCTTTTTCCAACAATTTGGACATCTCATCGGCATCGGTCATGTGGGTCAAGGTGCTCACGTACTCCATGCCCGGCAGAATACCGCGCGAACCGAGCAGCATACCGGCCAGCACCAATTCTTTTACCGCGTTGGCGTTGGCGCCGGGTGAGTTAAACACCACTACGCCTTTTTTGGTGTACTCCTCCACCGGCACATTGTTAGTGCCTGCACCGGCGCGGGCCACGGCTTTTACCGACTCAGGCAGCGGCTCACCCTGCAGTTTATGGCTGCGCAATATATAGGCGTCAGGGTGGCCTATGTCGCTGGCGACTTCGTAGTTTTCGCGCGGAAAACGATTCAAGCCTTTGACTGAAATGGCATTGTAGGTTTTGATTTTGAACATGGTTGTTATTCCTCAAATCGGCTAACAAAAAGGCCGTGTAAAAACACGGCCTTAAGAACATTAATTGGCAAATCAGGCCGCGGTCGCTTGCTCGTAAGCCCAGCTCAACCAGGGCAGCAAGGCCTCCAGGTCAACCGCGCTCACAGTCGCGCCACACCAGATACGCAGGCCGGGTGGTGCATCACGGTAAGCGCCAATGTCGTAAGCAACACCTTCTTTATCGAGCAACTTGATCATGGCTTTTACCTGATCGGGGGTGGCCTTCAGGGTGAAGCACACGCTGGTATTGGACAGGGTTTCAGGGGTTTGCGCCAGGAAATCAATCCAATCATTAGCCGCTACAAATTTTTTCAATACGTCGAGATTGGCGTTGGAGCGGGCGATAGTTTCTTTCACACCACCAATCGCACGCACCCAATCCAGCGCGTCTAAATAGTCGGCCACTGCCAACATTGACGGGGTATTGATGGTATCGCCCTTGAAGATGCCCTCGACCAGTTTGCCGCCGCTGGTCATACGGAACAGTTTGGGCATAGGCCAGCTGGGTTTGTAAGTTTCCAAACGCTCAACCGCGCGCGGGCTTAGGATCAACATACCGTGGGCGCCCTCACCGCCGAGCACTTTTTGCCAGCTGTAGGTGATCACGTCGAGTTTGTCCCAGGGCATATCCATCGCAAATACCGCCGAGGTAGCATCACAAATGGTCAAGCCTTTACGGTCGGCTGGAATCCAGTCGCCATTGGGCACTTTTACTCCTGAAGTGGTGCCGTTCCAAGTGAAGATTACATCGTTGTCAAAGTTCACTTTGGATAAATCCGGCAGCAGGCCGTAATCCGCCTCATGAGCGTTAACCGTCAATTTCAACTCTTTGGTGGCATCGCTCAGCCAGCCTTTACCAAAGGATTCCCACTGCAGAATATCCACAACGCGCGCGCCGAGCAGCGACCACATGGCCATTTCTACCGCACCGGTATCTGAACCTGGCACCACACCAACACGGTAGCCTTCCGGCAGACCCAACAATTCAGCGGTGTCTTCACAGGCGCGCTGTAACGCAGCCTTACCAATGGTTGAACGGTGTGAGCGGCCCAGAGTGGAGATATCCAACTGCTCCAAACTGTAACCCGGGCGCTTGCTGCAGGGGCCAGATGAAAAATTGGGGTTATGGGGTTTTACTGCTGGCTTCATGGTAATCCTCTAGCTGACAGGAACAGCGCGCCTTGCGATAAGTACCCAGTTGCGATAGGTATCGCCAAAACGCACCAAAGAGGGCTCGCCCTTGAGCAACGATAATCGGGCAAACCCGTAAAATTCGGGGCGTCGATTATGCCAGCTCGCTTGCAAATAACCTAGCCAGAGAGGTGGCGATGAAAGGTCAAAATGAAACTTCAGGCAAAAAAAAGCCCTCTGAAACTCAGAGGGCGCAGGGAGACGTCGATGCATCAACCAGACATCGACGGTGAGAGAACCTAAATGCTCGAAACCAACAGCGCAGCTCCTTCGCCAACCAAGCATTTCAATTAACTGGCTCTACTTTATGGGCAAATGACAGCGCTGTCAACAATAATTTAACTGCATCGCGTGAATCAACCCACAAGTTCAGCATTGTTCACAGAAAGTAGCGTTGAGGAATAAGGAGGGAGCAAGCAAATCAGTAGCCATAGACTACTGATTTGTCAATACTTGATTCAGAGGGAACAAACCAGAGAAAAATAAAACAACTAAATCAATGGCATTCCATGCTTCATGACATGGTCTATCAGTGCGCGGTTAGAGGGCAAGCCAGACAAATACTTGCGGGTCTTCTCCACCGTCTCACGAATACGCGCTGTCGCCATAGGTAAATTATCAGAAGTACGCGGCAACCTGGATGCATCCATGCTAAAGCCCATACCATAGAGCACGTATTGATAACTGGCGGACGGAAAAATCTCCTCTACCTGAATAAAATCGCTGCGATGTGGTGGGCGATGTTTCCACAGCAATAATAATTCACGTAGATGCTCAGGCAGCGCCTCTGGCGCTGACATATCGCGCCAATAATCGGAGTCGTTCCGCTCAGTCAGCGCATAATGCAATTTTAAAAAATCAATAATGCGATCCCAGCGGTAACTAAATACTTCATTGAAACGTTTCGCCACAATTTTCATTGCAACTTTATCTGCGGGAAACTCTTCGCAAATCATATTCATCGATAACTCAACCAAAGCTAACGCTGACGCCTCCAGTGGCTCGATGAATCCGGCAGACATACCAACAGCAACACAATTCCTATGCCAAAACTCTTGCCTATGCCCCGCCCTGATCGATAGTTTTTTGCTGCTTAAAGAATTCGCTACGGATTGCCCAACACTTTTGGCGATATGAGCACGTAACTCCATTTCTGCTTTTTCTTCAGAGAGATAACTGCTGGAAAATACATAACCCACACCACGACGCGAAGACAAGCCTATATCCCAAGTCCAGCCGGCAGACTGAGCCGTGGCAACAGTACAAGATTCAATTGGGCTGGACTGCTTGGGATAAGGCACTTGCATGGCAAGCGCTGTGTCGTTTAATGACAAGTGCTTTTTATCTACAAAAGGCACACCAAAGTGCTGCCCCAGCAATAGACAACTTAGACCGGAACAATCGACAAAAAGATCACCGTAAATTACACCTGAGGCCTTGGTATCAACCCCGGCAATATCGCCGCTATCGTCGGCAACAACTTGAGTCACATGATCCAGAACATGAATGACCCCCAGTGCTGTTGTGCAATGCCGCTGCAATAATGCAGCAAATTTCCCGGCATCGAGGTGATACCCGTAATTAAGCACGCCGGCATATTCCGGTGTTGTTATTTGTTTTGGAGCGCAGCCCTGCTCCGCCACGACAAATTGCGATGAAACAACTTCAGCAAAGGGGCGATCCGCAAATTGCGCTTGCCACGCAGCAGCCAAATTACATTCAGCATAACCATGTGGAATACTGAACGGATGATGGTAAATATCGTCAGCCGCCCCCGTTTTCCAACCGACAAATTTTGACCCTTGTTTAAAAGACGCAAAACACTCACGAATCAAATCTGTTTCGGAAATACCAATCTTGCGCAGGGTCGCCCGCATGGATGGCCAAGTACCTTCACCAACCCCAATCGTATTCACATCAGGCGACTCAATCAGGGTAATACTGACCCCCGCCTCATTGTGCCTGAACTCTGCCGCTAACAACCCCGCCGCCAGCCAACCAGCAGTACCGCCACCAACAATGATTATTTTTTTTATGGATTCGCTCATAGTGATTTTCTTTTAGTAATGATCTATTAAACACGGCTATCGGTTCCTATCCTAGTTACCGCACGATTCAGCGCGAAAACCAAAACAGCACCGCTTGATGGGTGCCGAGTATATTACTTGGCTTAATAACAAGTCGATCATGTTTAACTGACATCAAATCACTTTTCCATAGCGCAGTACTGGGCAATAAATTGCTCATGGCTTGGCAACAACGCGAGATTCCTTGATATGTGATCACGAAATCCAGTCATATACTGGCTAAACTCAGTATTTGACATATTATCTACAATAGGCTGGTAATTGGCAGGCGTAAAACCCTGACCAATCAAGACCTGTGTCCAACCATTGGTTCTGAATAATTCATCTCCCCCCAGAAATACCATGCCGCTTTGGGTGAACATATCCATACGATGACGCAAGGTATCTGGTATTTGCATGGTTCGTACGTAATTCCAGAACTCCGTATCACTACGACGTGTTGCGTGATAATGAAGGATAATAAAGTCGCGAATACTTTCAGCCTCCTCCTTAGATTGGCGATTATATTCATCTACCAACACTGGCTGAACACCGCGCAGAGGAAATAAGCGCAAAAAGCGAATCAAGCCAGAAGTTACCATGTGAATACTGGTCGACTCCAAAGGCTCAAGAAAACCCGATGCCAGCCCCAATGCTATACAGTTTTTATTCCAACCGAACTTACGCCGCCCAGTGGTAAATTGTATTAGGCGCGGGTTATTTAACATCGTACCTTCGACATTATTGGTTAATGTTTTTTCCGCCCAGGTTTGATCCGTAAATTGACTGGAATAAACGAGGCCATTACCCGTGCGATTTTGTAGCGGGATTCGCCACTGCCAACCAAATTCACGCGCAGTGGAAGTCGTGTAAGGAGTGGCAGGTTTCACCTTGGCTGTTTGTACTGCCAGTGCGGAATCGCAAGGTAACCAATGCTGCCAATTCTCATAACCGGTTTGTAATGCTTGCTCAATCAGCAAACCGCGAAAACCACTACAATCAATAAAAAAATCTGCCTCAATCTTTATGCCGCTATGAAGATGTAAACACTCAATAAAACCAGTATCAGGGTTTAGTTCTACATGCTCGATTTTTCCCTCGTGACGAATCACTCCCAACCCTTCGCTAAACTGACGTAAAAATTTTGCGTAAAGTCCAGCATCAAAATGAAAGGCATAGTTCAGTGCAGGGCTTTCGCTAATCCCAAATCGCTCTGCCCGTGCGGCTTCATGCTCAAGACAATAGGCACCAAAAGGAATATCCAACCCTAATGCTTTTGCACGCGCCCAAAAATGCTGAAATTCTCCAGCCCAAAAAATACGACCAACTTGACCAAATGCATGAATGTAATCCTCACCAATTTCCCCCCAATTCTTAAAATTTATTCCCAACTTAAATGTTGCATGGGTGGCTCGCATCATATCCGCTTCATTAATACCGATTAATTTATGAAACGCCAGCATAGTGGGTATTGTTGCTTCGCCAACGCCGACCACACCAATCTCTTCGGATTCGACCAACGTTACATTTACCTTTCCCTGATATATCTTTCCAATCGCCGCCGCAGCCAACCACCCTGCCGTTCCACCACCAACAATTACAAGATTTTTAACCGGCCGCATGCTCAGCCCCCCTATCTTTATAGACTTGGAAAATCATCTTAGTCGCGTGAAAGTTGAGTATTTTTAAGATCTACCAACGATTGGATATTAGTAAATGACCCGATGATTAAATAGGCATATCGCAATAAGCCAGTGCGATGCAAATTGGCAACCTCTGCATCAGGCAGTGATAATAAACGTGCCTTATTAATGGTTGCATAACTGCTATTTTTATACTTTTTTCCATTTGAAAAATCGATTTCAATCGTGACTTTCTCAATTAAACCCAACCTTTCAAATTCTGCCATCATCCACTCCGCCTCAGCTACACCTTCGTGTAGAACGGATAAAACGTTGGTCATCCTTTCCAAAAAAGGTGAATTTCCCCCATGAGGTAAAAAAAGTAACTCTCCTTGATGCTCAAAAGAAACACGCGGGCTATCCAAATCAATATTAACAACAGCTTCAACATTACCATTGGTGTGCTCTTGCATCCCGATTACAAAAGGCTCTCGCTCAATCACCGCGGGAACATAGGGAACACGCCACGAATCTCCAGTCAAAAACAGATTTTCATTCGCATCAAAACCAAATAATGCAATTGTCAGCCAGCGATCACTCTCCATTTGCTGAAATAGAATGGGGTAGTATTTTTGGACTTCGTTAAATTCACTCGGATATACCGCGCAGCCGGCAACTGCATCGCCAAACTCTGATCCACGCTGTGTAATAACACGTAGGTTTTTGTGGGCAATATTATTAAGCACTTCATATTTCGCCATTTATTTTTCCTTCTCAAAACTTACAAAAAAACAAAGCCGCTGTCTCCAGCGGCTTTGTTTATTGGTTGCCAATAACGCTATAACTTAAAAAGTATAACGCAAGCCAACCTGGTAACGAGCCCCCAAATCTTCCAGGGATAACAACTGAGCCTTTGAGCGACCATGAGTTCGATAGTTTTCACCAGTTACGTTGATACCTTCAGCTGTGACGCTCAAGTTATCATTGATTTCGTAACCAATAGAGACATCGATTTGTGCATAGTCCTCAACATATTCAGGTTGATTGCCGCCGCCTGCAGTCCGACTTTCAAGGAAGCTGTCACGCCAGTTGTAAGCAACACGTACTTGCCATGCATCGCGATCGAAGAAACCAACGAAGTTAGCAGTATCTGACAAGCCTGTCATAGCAAACTGACCTTCGGTAGTCAGGTTATCAAACTCCACATCCGCATCAACCATAGTGTAGTTTGCTTGTACCCCAAAACCTGAGTCACCAAACCAGTGTTGTACTGCGAATTCAAGACCATCAATCACTGTAGCCTTGTCATTAACAGGTTTGTTGACTTTCCACATCAGTAGCGGATCATCTCCATCAGCGCGAACCCAACGTCCATTGTCAGAAATAAAGGCCGAATCAGAATTTTCCAACACATAAGTGTGCAATGCTAATTCGTTAGCTTGTGGTATTCCGCTACCTACAGCCAATTGACCTAAACGCACGTCACGCAATCCGTAAGCAGACTCTTCAACAATTTGCGTACCAATGAAGTTATCAACGTCCTTGCGGAAATAACCCAAGGATACATAACTATCCTCGGTATAATACCATTCAGCAGAAACATCGGTATTAAAGGACTCCATTGGCTTCAAGTTTGGCACACCAGCGTTCGCAGTGCGGTTATACAAATCGTTCAAACCAACATCTGGACGCAAATCAACATAACTTGGACGACCAATAGTTTCGCTTAAAGAAAGACGCAATTTCAACGAATCAGTTGGGCTAATATCGAAGTCAATATTTGGCAACAAATAGTCATAAGAGCCTGAACCGGTTTGTAATGTTTTTTCACTTTCATAACGTACAGACCAGTCGTTGTCACCTTCCCACCAAAGTATTTCAGGCTCATTTACCAATGAGCGAGAGCTTACGTCGGTTTCTTCGTAGCGAACACCAACAAGTACATTTGATTCCATGCCGCCAAGTTCAAAATTAGAGTTAAATTGAACGTAAGCTGATTTAGATTCTTCTTCAATAGTACGATTAGTGGTGTAAATATTGTTCCATTGGATTTTGCCATTTACGAAATCATAGAAATCCGCTGGATAGGCTCCACTTGCATTAATTGCTTCGGCAGTTTCTATAATTTTTGGCAAATTAGCATCAACACCGATAAAAAATAATGGGTCATTGGTGGTTGAACCGTAATCGGGGAAGTCTTTACCAAAATCGCGCAACTCAAAATACTGGTCAGGATATGCAGCTGGATCTATACCATCCCAGTTACCAACACCTTGACGGTTATCACCTGACGCAAGACTTTCATTTGAGTCCTTACGCTGCTCAATACCAAATCTAAGTGCTGCATTTTCAAAGAAGCCGGAACCATTAAATTGAAATTCACCAGACAATTGCGTCTGTTCAATTTCAGTGCGGTTGCGCGAGCGTGGGTTATTGGTCATAGCGCCGCTAACATCGCCACCATCAAGTACGCCATTACAGTTACCACTACGGTATGGATCTCGCGGGGCGCGATTACGTAAAATACAATCATCAAAAGTCACACTCATCAAAGGCATGCTTTTGGACCAATCAACGTATTCACCAGTAACAACGTTGGCATTCATGCCAACATCAACACCATCACTAGCATTTTTTGCGCTAGAGCTGTGATGATCAAGTGCCAATGAGAATTGATCATTCACTTCAAATGCAAGATTGAGACCGACTGAATTATTATCGGTGTAAGATTCAACATGAGCACCAGCGAAGGACACATCTTTCAAGCGACTAACGCCGTTAGTAAGATAGGACTCACGGTAAATAACCGGAGTGCGAACAGCGCCATTGTCGAAGGTTAATTCTGAAATTGCATCGACATTAAACCAAACTGATTGTTGTGAGCGATCTGAAGTACGATCCAAACCGGAGTATGTGTAATCCAGAGTCGCAGTCAAACGCTCAGTTGGTTTGAATTGAAATACTGCTTGAGCATTGGTGCGCTCGCGCTCATTGTCTTGGACTTCATAACGCAAGTCGGTTGGCAAGGCGTACAAATCGCCGTGATTTGGAGCATTATTGATTACTACACCATCTTTGAAGCGTTCCACTGAGCGCTTGGTAAGATCTGGATTAGTTGAATCCCAAGTATTAATGTTTGCCCAGTTGTTTACAAAGTTGTTCGCGTTTGAATTGTCCCGGCGCTGATAAGAACCGGTAATAGCAACACCAAAGGTATCGTCATCGTTAACCCAGGAATACAACCCTGAAATTTCTGGTGTAATTTCATCACCTACACCCGAGCGCACAGTTTCATCTTGCGTTGCTTTCACGCCAATACTAGCGCGACTACCTGCTTCCAGCGGGCGAAGTGTTTTGATATTGATGGTGGCGCCAAGCCCACCTGTAGCTATATCCGCGCGGCCGGTTTTGTAAACCTCAACACCGAATACTGATTCTGATGCAAGATTGGCAAAATCATAGGCACGAGTTGATGAGTCGCCAGTATTGTTATTAGCAACTGCAGGCATTACGCGACCATTTAAGGTCACCATGTTCAACTCAGCACCAATACCACGAGCAGTTACTTGCGAGCCCTCACCATCAGAGCGATTGATTGATAAACCAGTGATACGCTGCAAAGATTCTGCGAGGTTTGTATCGGGCATTTTACCGATATCTTCTGCAGAAATTGCATCCACAACACCCACTGCATTGCGCTTGGTATCCATCGACTGCATTACCGATGCACGAATACCAGTAACCATCACCTCTTCAAGTTGACTGTCCTGTTGCGCCAACGCCATTCCGCTTACCCCAGCCGCCACTGAAGCAACTGCTGTGGTTAAAAGTTTCTTCTTAAAGCTTATTGTTTTGTACATGGAGCCCTCTCCTTTATTATCGTCGGGATTATATTTCCGGTACTGCTATGCCTGAAGCACGGCCCAAAGAAAGGCAACGCCTCAAGCATTTTCGCTCCAAACCCTGCAAGCGAATTCGCTCTCGCCTATCGCTGTCGTTATTAAAACGATTGCATGACTTTAGCCGAGATAATTAAACATAAACGTTAGAGTCGATCTCTTTTTCTTGCCAAACACTCAGAATGAAAAGTCAGGTGCCACTGATTTATTTTTTTGTTAACTGGAGCCAAAATTACCCCCATGTGACAGCGCTGTCAATCGATTAAAAATTAACTTTACACATATTATTTAACGAGACATGCAGAACACCTTATTGTCAAAAAGACACAAATGAGGAGTTTTCAGCTACTACAACTGCCAATCAATAGGAGATTTTCCTTGAGAGCGTAAGTAGTGATTTGCTTGGGAAAAATGTCCGCAGCCGATGAAACCGCGGTGTGCAGATAAGGGAGATGGGTGCGGTGCCTTGAGTACTAAATGCTTTTGTGGATCAATAAAGGCAGCTTTTTTCTGGGCATAACTTCCCCATAAGAGGAAAACAACACCAGCACATTGCTGATTTACCAGCTGAATCGCCTTGTCAGTAAATTGTTCCCAACCCCGCCCTTGATGCGAACCGGCGGCAGCCTGTTGAACAGTCAATGTGGCATTGAGCATGAGCACACCTTGATTAGCCCATGCTTGTAAACATCCATGTCCTGGATGCTTAAAACCTATATCGCGCTGCAACTCCTTAAACATATTTTGCAACGACGGCGGCACTTGAACACCCTGTTGCACCGAGAAGCATAGGCCATGAGCTTGATTGGGGCCGTGATAAGGATCTTGCCCAAGGATTACAACTTTGACCTGATCTAACGGCGTACTGTTGAATGCATTGAAAATATTCCTGGACTCCGGATAAATAACTTTACCCAGTTGCTTTTCCGCCAGCAGAAAGGCTTTTAACTGCTGCATGTAAGGCTGCTCAAACTCTGGCGCCAAATGAAGTAACCAGCTGGGATGAATATCTATCTTTTTAGCAGTCGCCATGATTTAGCAGCCTCAGAATACTTACAAAAACACACAAGCAGAACTTTCAGGCAATAAAAAGCCCGACACCAGGCCGGGCTTTTTACAAGACTTACTGCGAAAAGTAAAACTTAGAGCTTGTCGCCGTGCTCAGCCAGATATTTAGCAACACCTGCTGGCGATGCGTCCATACCTGCGTCACCTTCTTTCCAGCCCGCTGGGCATACTTCGCCGTGTTGCTCATGGAAAATCAATGCATCAACAGTGCGAATGGTATCGTCAATGTTACGGCCAATTGGCAAGTCGTTAACGATTTGAGAGCGCACTACACCCGCTTCGTCGATGATGAAAGTGCCACGGAAAGCTACACCATCAGCAGACTCTACATCGAATGCTTTAGCAATTGAGTGCGTAATGTCAGCAACCAGAGTGTAACGAACTGGGCCAATACCACCTTCGTTTACTGGAGTATTACGCCATGCGTTGTGGGTGAATTGTGAATCGATAGAAACACCAATCACTTCTACATTGCGCTTTTTGAACTCTTCTACGCGATGATCAAATGCCAACAGCTCTGATGGACATACAAAGGTGAAGTCCAATGGATAGAAAAATACAACAGCTTTTTTGCCTTTGGTGGCTTCAGCAAAGTTGTAACCGTCTACGATTTCACCATTTGCCAATACGGCTGATGCGGTGAAGTCAGGTGCTTTTTTACCAACTAATACGCCCATGTTTAATCTCCTGATAGTTAAGACTGAGGGTTGAGGTTCAAAAATAAGGACAACAGCAATCGGATACCAAATCTATTCACTGAATGTGACGATTGGATGGTCAGTTATTGATTGCCTATTCTTCGTCGATAGTGCGTGGCTATCATACACAGGCCTAGCCCTATGTCCCATTGATTTTCTATATGACAATTCCAAAACTAAGACTATTGGCCAACAACTGGCACCAAAATATATAAACAAGTTATAAGAAATAATAGCAATGCATTCCAAATAAGAATTTATCTCACAAGTTGTTGACACAACTTCTCATTAGACTTAGAGTTTCATTCGTAATCATATTGAAGCCGCCTCTGCGACTTTGAGATCACTTCCTGAACAATCTGTGGAACTGTGCTATGTACGTTTGTGTATGCAAAGGCATAACTGATAGACAAATCAAAACCGCTATTGATGATGGCGCCAATTCCTTGGGGCAGCTGCGCAAAGCATTGGGTGTTGCTAGCCAATGCGGTAAATGTTCAGTAATGACGCGCGAAATTCTGAATGAAGCGCTCAACGATACCCCTATGATTAACGGCTTACCGCAATTCTACGCCCTAGCCTAACTCCTGCTGCGCCGAATCAAGCACTAAAAAGAATCTAAATCATTTCGATTTTTAGTTCTTTTTCCTTCCCCATCAAATACTTAGATAAAATCCTCCGCTTGACACTGAGCCGTTCGGCGACCAGACTCTCCTTTTGTTATTCGACGCATTAAGGAGAACTCCATGAAAGGCGATCCACAAGTCATCGCAGTATTGAACAAGGTTCTGGGCAACGAGCTGGTTGCGATTAATCAATACTTCTTGCACGCACGCATGTACAAAGACTGGGGCTTAAAAGAGCTGGCCGATCACGAATATCACGAATCTATTGATGAAATGAAACACGCGGATGCATTGGTCGAGCGTATTCTGTTTTTAGAAGGGCTTCCCAACTTGCAAGACCTGGGTAAATTGCACATTGGTGAAGATACACCGGAAATGCTCAAGTCTGACTTAAAACTCGAATTGAAAGCGATTCCTGACCTGCGTGATGGCATCATCATCTGCGAAGGCGTGCGTGATTTTGTAAGTCGCGACCTGCTAAAAAGCATTCTCGAGTCCGAGGAAGAACATGTTGATTGGCTGGAGACCCAGCTGTCATTGATTGATACTGTTGGACTGCAGAATTATCTGCAGTCCAAAATGGGCTCAACCAATTGATTCTGAATAGCTGCCTGGAAAGGTATTAAAAGATAGTAAAAAGGAGCCTACTGGCTCCTTTTTACTGTTGTGCTCGCGAGGGTTAAACCCACCCATTCGCTAATCTACATATTGATCCAACCATTTAATGCCCGCAATTTGAATACCCGGTCACCATGTTTTAGTACTACACCATCGACCAAAATATCCTGCACCACAAATTGACCGGTAGCGACTATATTGCCCACACCCAAGGTCTGCCCGTTGATAACCACACTGCTAATGCCACCGGCCAGATAATCATGACGCTGGTAGCTGATGGTCGGCATCTTCTGTTTGGTATTCCATGGCAGCTCGTTAAAGTCCTGGACATGAGTCATGGAGTCAAAGGTGCGCGCAGGCTCACGCACAACCTCCGCAGGTGGCAACGCAGCTTGGACAACTGAAGGGCTAGCAAAAGGATCTACTACCGATTCCGAACCCGTCGCTTCTTCAGGGGCATAGAGTTGACTTACATCAGCCTCCATTGTTGGTTCTGGCGCAGCATCTTCCGCATAGAGATCTTTTATATCAGTCGCAGCAACTCCACTGCTATCCGGCCGGACAGCAACAGCACTCGCCAAGCTGGCGGCAGATTGAGAGGGCAACGGTTGCTGCGGTTGGACTGGAGCCACTACCGCCGGTGTTACAGGTTGACTAACCGGAGGTTGCACCTTGGCGGGCGCGGGCTGAACGGGCGAAATAGCAGTTGCTGTCGGCGAGGTATTGGTTGTTTGCCAGCGCCAGATAATGACCGCCACTAGTACAATAATTAGCGCAGCCGCAACCCACCAATACCATGCACGGGCAGACTGCTCCGGTTCCAGCGCCAATGGCCGATGTTGGGTATTCAAATCCGGTACCGGTGTTTGATTTTTACGCTCGGTATCGGCGCGATTGAGGGCATCCAAAATTAACGACATAGAACTACAGCCCTTGTGCTTCTGAACCCTGCACATTTAAAAGCGCAGGTATTTTTTGTTCATCCAACTGGACCAGTGGTTTATCCACCCCCAGCACTTCATTGAGGCGACGCAAGGTTTGAGCGCCTATAACACCATCCGGCAGAATGTTTTGCGTGCGCTGAAAAAGCTCTACCCGTTTTTTAAGTTTTTCAGTGTAAAACTGGCGCGTCAGGGGTGCAGGTTGCTGATCAAGCTGGGCAAACTGTTCTGCCACCCAAGTGACTAAATCGCTTTTATCGCCCAACTGCAAACTTTTTTCGAACCCTTGCGGACGCGACCAAACATAATAAAAGTCGCCAGTCCACAGTGGCGCTATATCGCGCCAAGGGATAATCCGCTCCACCCCATTTTCGATAATCAGCACATAGTTTTCACTCAACCCGGCCAACAACAGATAAACCCACTTTTTATCGCTGGTCGCCAAGGTCATCAAACCTGGGCGATTGATATCCTTTAATTCATCCCAGGAAGCGAGGCGCACTTTTTCGCAACTGTAGTTCACCGCAACCGACGCAAGGCACGGGTTGGTGCTATCGCCTACTGCAAGGGAAAGATGATCAAACAGCACCAATTGCGCCGCTACTAAATCCCTTGTCGCCATCGCAATCAGCGGTGATTGTTCGTTCACGACACTGGCTGACGCTGCACTACTTGAACTTGCGAATAATGAAGAGGATTGCGTTGACCCATTTACCGCTCCCGCATTGGCCAAAGGTGCAGAGCCGGTTGAGAGCTCATCCGGCAACAAAAACCATACTGCCACCATCACCGCTGCAACAACTGCAACCAATAAGGCATGCCAGGAGGTGCGGGCAGCAGCAACTTTCTCCTCCTGGTGGGTAGCCGTACCCGCGACTTCTTTGGCGGCAGAAGCAAAAATCTGTTTATCGATGTTGTGCTGATTTTGCGCATAGGCGCCAAGCAATAAACGCTCGCAGAGCACGTTGATTAAGCGTGGAATGCCACCGCTAAACTCGTGAATTTTTTTAATGATGGCATCGCTAAACGGGCGCTGATGATCGGGTAAACCAGCAACTTTCAGGCGGTGATGGATGTATGCTTTGGTTTCAGCCGGCGTAAGTGCTTCCAGATGAAAGCGGGCGGTAATACGCTGGGATAATTGCCGCAATGCAGGGCGCGCTAATAGTTTTTTCAGCTCAGGCTGCCCCACCAGCATAATTTGCAGCAGCTTTTCAGTGGTAGTTTCAAGGTTGGTAAGCAGGCGAATCTGCTCTAGCACCGGCACTTTTAACAGCTGCGCCTCATCTATCAGCAATACGGTTTTACGACCTTTGCGATGATTATCCAGCAGGAACTCATTGAGCGCGTCAGTCAGGTTTTTAACCGTTAACTCGTCGCTGATGTAACTCACCCCCAGCTCATCACAAATTGTGCAGAGCAGCTCAGGCGCATTGGCCGTGGGGTTAAGGATAATCGCGATATCGGTATTTTCCGGCAGCTGCTCCAGCAGACAGCGAATAATTGTAGTTTTACCCGTGCCCACCTCGCCGGTGAGCATTACAAAACCACCGTTTTGGATGCCGTATAACAGGTGCGCCAACGCTTCCCGATGCTGATCGCTCATAAAGAGATAGCGCGGGTTAACGGCGATAGAAAAAGCTGGCTCTTTTAGCCCAAAAAATTCGTGATACATAGACGCAGCGGGACACAGTTATTATGAATGGCTAGGCAGGCCGGAATCATAACAGGCCGTGTCGGATACAGGCAGCCTCTTATTAGGTTGACGCACGCAAGCAACACCAGAATTGCCTAACACCGATCTCAAAAATGCACCCCCGCACCACGAGTAGCAACTACCGCTTCAATTTGATGCTGACTCCACAAGGCTTTAGCCAAAGCTTGCAGAGCATCCGGCTCGCCGTGTACTAAATAAAAGCGCGGGCTATCCACAAAACCGGCGGCCCAATCCAGCAATTGCTGCTGCCCGGCATGGGCGGAAAAACCGCCCAAGGTGTGAACTTTGGCGCGCACCATAATCTCCTGGCCAAAGAGTTTTATCTTCTTCACCCCATTTACCAGAATGCGCCCCAATGTGCCTTGGGCTTGGAAACCCACAAACACTAGATGAGTGTTTTTCTGCCAGAGGCGATGTTTGAAGTGATGGCGAATACGCCCGCCGGTACACATTCCGCTGCCCGCAATAATGATCGCCCCCGATTTGACATGATTGAGCGCCATGGACTCCTCCACACTGGCAGTAATAGTCAGACAAGGCAGAAACTCACTCAATGTGCGGCTGCGATACTCACTCATCACGGCGCGATCTTTGGCGTGCCAGTCATGGCGCATCTGCTCATAGACCTCAGTCACCGCACCGCCCATGGGGCTATCCAGATAAACCCGCCAACCCTGCAACTTCCCTTGGTGATACATCACCCCTAACTGGAATAGCAGTTCCTGGGTGCGGCCGATAGCAAATGCAGGAATCAAAATATTGCCGTTATCTGCCGAAGCTGCCGCCAGCACCTCCTCAAATTCAGCGATAGTGTCATCAAATGAGCGATGGTTGCGGTCGCCATAAGTGCCCTCCATCAACACTACGTCGGCATGACGCAGTTGCGTGGGCTCAGGCATTAAGGAGGTGTCGGGATTACCCAAGTCGCCGGAAAAAACCAGTGTTTTAGTGCTTTCTCCCGCCCCCAAATGCAACTCAACAATCGCGGAACCAAGGATATGTCCTGCATCGTGAAACACCAGATTCACGTCAGCCCCGATTGCCTGAAGTACACCATAGGTGGAGGGTTCACAGAGAGCGAGGGCACGCTCCACATCCAAATCATCATATTCCGGCCGCAACAATTCCTTGCCGGCACGTTCACGGCGCAGGTTTTCGTAATCCAGATCGCGCAGATATAAACTCAGGGCATCTTTTAGCAAGATGGGCAACAAGCGTGCGGTGCCCTCGGTGCAGTGAATACTGCCGCGAAACCCACCGCGCACTAACCGTGGCAAGCGGCCACTGTGATCCAAATGCACATGGGACAAAATCACTGCATCAATAGTTGCCGGATCAAAGCTGAACACCTGCTCTTCGCTGCCCTCTCCCTGCAGAATTCCACAATCAAGCAGGTAGCGTTTGCCGGCCGTTTCCAACAAATGACAGGAGCCGGTGACTTCCTGGGCCGCCCCCAAAAAAATGAGTTGATGCGCTTTGGCGTTATTCATACCGACTCCTTTATTGTTTTGACTTTTGCATGCTCTCTATGGAGCTTAGCAGCTAAAGCGCCGCGCCGACTTGTCAGCTGGCGTTCCATTTTTCTGCACCTATCCCATGTTTAAAAGCCGCCTCAAACTGGCACACATTTCACCTTATGCTGTGCAACTATAGGTAGGTAGTTACTGCTGTCGGGACAATAAAGAGACCAGAGGAATTTATGATAAAAACCCTAACCACCAAACACCTCCCAATACTGCCAGCTGGTTTGGTATTACTGATGAGCTATCACGCACAGAGTGAGAATGCGTTAATCGCCCACCCCGGTTACACCGGCGAATATCCAGGTTACACCCTGAAAGTCGATGAGCGTTTTGATCGTCTGGATAAGATGCTATGGCGAGTCGGCGACGGCGCGGTGGGTCATGAGTCGGCGTGCCGTTTTACGCCACAAGGTGTGCAAGTAGAAAAGGGCTTACTGAATTTAATCGTCAACCAGGAAAAAGTACCCGCCAGCTGGTCAGAGGATCATCAACAGGAAAAGCGACCCTATAAGTATTCCTGCGGCGAATTGCGTACTGCTCCCGCCAAAACCATCAAATACGGGCGTTTTGAAACACGCATGAAAGCCCCTGCTCGTAGCGCTGCCAGCGGTTATATCTCTTCTTTGTTCACCTATACCAATAGCGGTTCACCGCGCGAGTGGGAGGAGATTGATGTGGAGCTGGAAGGCGGCCGCCCTGACAAGTTCCAAGCCAATTTGATTTATGGTTTGGATACCCTCAATTGGGTTGCTACCCGCGAATGGGGTGCATGGGAAGATAAAATTGAAGTAGGCCCGGTTGATGACTGGCGGGTATTTGCCATCGAGTGGGCACCCACTTTTATCAAATGGTATGTAGACGGCAAACTGGTCAAAACACTCGATCAGAGCCAGCTGGACTGCAAACCCGAATGTGCGCCCGGGCAGAAAAAGCCAACACCGATTCCCGATAACCTGACATCACTCATGATGAACTTCTGGATCCCCAACGATGAGATTCAGGATGTATTTGGCGGCAACAAAAAGCACAACACCTACCCCATGGTGACTCAATACGACTGGATCAGAATCTACCAGTTGGATTCAGCACCACTCGCGAATTATTGATGGCGGTTTTTTATCTCCCGCCAAACGCATCTGCTCGACCACCCATTCCCCTCCAGCCGACTGCTCCAAGGTCGGCTTTTTTACGTATAAGTGCTGGCTTCTGGTGCAAAGCGCGGCAGGTTAGATTGCCCGCCAAGCCCCAAATTGATACCATTGCGGCCTTTTTAAGCAGGGGCCCTTTTTTTACAGGCAACTCCTGGTAAGCAGCCCCCCTCGGCCGCAACCCTCTCCCGCCTTTATTATTGATTTCCTTACACAGAGAGTTTCTATGTCAGTTGATTTTCGTTCAGCTCCGCTATCCGCTTTGGCCAATCACGACGAGTTTGTACAGCGTCATATCGGCCCGGATGCCCAACAAACTGCCGCTATGCTGGCAACCCTGGGCGTCAGCTCAGTCAAGGAGCTGATCGACAAAACGGTGCCGGACAATATCCGCCTGAAAAACGAACTCAATCTGGGCGATGCGGTCAGCGAAGCCAATGCACTGGCCCAACTCAAAGCCATCGCCAGTAAGAACAAGATCTTCAAAAACTACATCGGCATGGGCTACCACGACACCCACGTGCCACTGGTGGTTCTGCGCAACGTATTGGAAAACCCGGGTTGGTACACGGCTTACACGCCCTACCAACCCGAAATCGCCCAAGGCCGTTTGGAGGCATTGCTCAACTACCAGCAAATGATCATCGACCTGACCGGGATGGAAATGGCCAACGCTTCGGTATTGGATGAAGGTACCGCCGCCGCTGAAGCCATGGCGATGTGTAAGCGTCAAAACAAGAAAAGTAAATCCGACGTGTTTTTTGTGGATGCAGATACTCACCCGCAAACCATCGCTGTGGTGAAAACCCGCGCCGAACATTTCGGTTTTGAAGTTTTTGTCGCCAAGGCCGATGAACTTATCAATGGCGACTACTTCGGCGCCCTGCTCTCTTACCCAGGCTCTAGCGGTCAGGTACGCGATTTAACCGCGCTAATTGAAACCGCCCATAACAACAATGCACTGGTAACAGTTGCATCGGACTTAATGGCGTTGATGCTGCTCAAATCTCCCGGCGCTATGGGCGCCGATGTGGTGGTCGGCACCAGCCAACGCTTCGGTGTGCCTATGGGTTTTGGCGGCCCGCACGCCGGCTTCTTCGCTTTCCGCGATGCTTACAAACGCTCCGCTCCCGGCCGCATTATTGGTGTGTCAATTGACGCGCGCGGCAAACAAGCACTGCGTATGGCGATGCAAACCCGCGAGCAACATATCCGTCGCGAAAAAGCCAACTCCAATATTTGTACCTCGCAGGTATTGCTCGCGGTGATGAGCGTGTTCTACGCGATTTACCACGGCCCCGACGGCCTGAAACGTATCGCCAACCGCATTCACCGCTTGACCGCGATTGCTGCAGCTGCATTAAAAGCCAAAGGTTTCGGCATTACCAACAACCAGTTCTTCGACACTATTACCGTCAATGTTGGCGACAATCAAAAAGCGATTTATCAAGCCGCATTAAACGCCGAAATTAATTTGCGTTTGGTGGGCAGCGATTCATTGGGCATCAGCCTGAATGAAACAACGTCTGCTGCTGATCTGGAAGCATTGCTTGCTGTATTTGGCGTAACCGGAATTGAACTGACGTCATTTGATGAGCAAGTGCTTGCCGGAAAAAATATCACCGCCAACAACGCGATCCCGGCCGATTTGTTGCGTAGCGATGCGGTATTGTCCCATCCGATATTCAATACCTATCACAGCGAAACCGAAATGCTGCGCTATTTAAAGCGCCTGGAATCAAGAGACATCGCGCTCAATAACGCGATGATTCCACTCGGCTCTTGCACCATGAAATTAAATGCAACTGCCGAGATGATTCCCGTCACCTGGCCGGAATTTGGCAAGTTGCATCCCTTTGCGCCGATTGACCAAGCCGAAGGCTACAAAGAATTATTCGAAGAGTTACAAGAGATGCTCAAAGCCTGCACCGGCTACGATGCCATCAGCTTGCAACCTAACGCTGGCTCACAAGGCGAGTACGCCGGCCTTGTTGCGATCAAAAAATATTTTGAAAGCAAAGGTGAAACCCAGCGCGATATTTGTTTGATTCCCGCGTCTGCCCACGGCACCAATCCCGCATCAGCACAAATGGTGAGTTACAAAGTAGTCGTAGTTGCCTGTGATAACAAAGGCAACGTCGATCTTGCTGACCTCGCAGAGAAAATCGCCACTTACAATAATCAAATCGCCTGCATCATGGTGACTTACCCATCCACGCACGGTGTATTTGAAGAAGGCATTACGCAATTGTGCGATATGGTTCATGCAGTAGGCGGCCAGGTCTATATCGACGGCGCCAACATGAACGCACTCGTCGGCGTTGCCGCACCCGGTAAATTCGGTGGCGATGTGTCGCATTTGAATTTGCACAAAACTTTCTGTATTCCACATGGCGGCGGCGGCCCGGGCATGGGGCCCATCGGCGTTGGCAAACATTTGGAGCCCTTCCTCGCGGCGCATCCCGTGCAAGCAGTTCCGGGCACCGATGTAAACAACGGCACTATTTCTGCTGCACCTTGGGGTTCCGCCAGTATCCTGCCAATCAGCTGGATGTACATCAAAATGATGGGCGCTGTGGGTATGCGCCAGGCGACTGAATTTGCGATGCTGAATGCAAACTACGTAGCGAAAAAATTGGAAGCCGCTTATCCGATTTTGTACAAAGGCACCAACGGTTTTGTTGCGCACGAATGCTTATTGGATTTGCGTCCCTTAAAAGAAGCCAGCGGCATCAGCGAAGAAGACATCGCCAAACGTTTGATGGACTTCGGTTTCCACGCGCCAACCATGTCGTTCCCGGTTGCGGGCACATTGATGATCGAACCAACCGAATCCGAATCCAAAATCGAATTGGATAAATTCATCGAAGCGATGCTGATTATCCGCAATGAAATCGATCAGGTCATCAACGGTGAAATTGCCGCTGAAGCCAGTGCCCTGCACAATGCACCCCATACCCAGGACGATGTACTGGAAGAAAACTGGACCCGCGCCTACTCACGTGAAGTTGCCGGCCGCCCTGCCAGCTGGTTGAAAAACCACAAGGTATGGCCAACGGTAAACCGCATCGACAACGTGTATGGGGATCGGAATTTGGTTTGCTCATGCCCGAGTATCGACAGCTATATGGAGTAATAACAGCGCACGCACCATTATTTTTGACTCAAAATTGTAAAAGGAGCTGGTTAAGCTCCTTTTTCTTTGGGCATTTTTGGATAACTTCCTGTATATTACGCCGCTATTTTCCAACCCTGCATTTTCTAACCTTGCATAACATTAAGAGAGTCCTATGGCTGACTTATCCCTTTACAGAAACATCGGTATCTTCGCTCACGTGGACGCCGGTAAAACCACTACCACCGAGCGTATCCTCAAGCTCACTGGCCGTATCCACAAAATTGGTGAAGTTCACGAAGGTGAATCCACTACTGACTTTATGGAACAGGAAGCCGAGCGCGGTATTACCATCCAGTCAGCAGCGGTAAGCTGTTTCTGGAAAGGTCACCGCTTCAACGTTATCGATACCCCCGGACACGTTGACTTCACCGTGGAAGTGTATCGTTCTTTGAAAGTACTCGACGGTGGTATCGGCGTATTCTGTGGTTCAGGCGGCGTAGAGCCTCAGTCTGAAACCAACTGGCGCTATGCCAACGACGCCAAAGTATCGCGTCTGATTTTTGTTAACAAACTTGACCGTATCGGCGCTGACTTCCTGCGCGTTACCGATCAAGTGAAAAAAGTTCTGGGCGCCAAGCCTTTGATCATGACGTTGCCAATCGGCCGCGAAGATACCTTCGTTGGTGTTGTAGATTTGTTGACTCGCAAGGCTTATGTGTGGGATGAATCTGGCCAACCAGAAAACTACACCATTACCGACGTACCAGCCGATATGGTTGACGACGTAGAAATGTACCGCGACCAAATGGTTGAAAATGCGGTAGAAATGGACGACGACCTGTTGATGGCCTACATGGAAGGTGAACAACCTTCAGTGGAAGACATCAAACGTTGCATCCGTAAGGGTACTCGTGAACTGGCCTTCTTCCCCACTTTCTGTGGTTCAGCCTTTAAAAACAAAGGCATGCAGCTGGTACTGGATGCGGTAGTTGATTACCTTCCAGCACCACAAGAAGTTAACCCGCAACCTTTGACTGACGAAGAAGGTAATCCAAACGGTCAATTCGCCCTCGTGGATGCGAATGAGCCGTTCCGCGCGCTGGCGTTCAAAATCATGGACGACCGTTTCGGCGCCCTGACTTTCGTGCGTATCTACTCAGGCGTACTGAACAAAGGCGACACCATCCTTAACTCTTTCACTGGCAAAAGTGAACGTGTTGGCCGGATGGTTGAAATGCAAGCGAACGAGCGTACCGATCTGACCACCGCGCAAGCCGGTGACATTATTGCGCTGGTAGGCTTGAAGAACGTACAAACCGGTCACACCCTCTGTGATCCAAAGCACCCCTGTACCCTTGAACCCATGATCTTCCCTGAGCCAGTAATCTCGATTTCTGTTACTCCGAAAGACAAAGCCGGCGTAGAGAAAATGGGTATTGCGATCGGTAAGATGGTTGCAGAAGATCCTACCTTCCGCGTTGAAACGGATCAGGATTCAGGCGAAACCATCCTGAAAGGTATGGGTGAATTGCACCTGGATATTAAAGTGGACGTTCTGAAACGTACTTACGGTGTTGAGCTGATCGTTGGCCAACCACAGGTTGCCTACCGCGAAACCATTACCCGTGAGATCGAAGACAGCTACACCCACAAGAAGCAATCAGGTGGTTCTGGTCAGTACGGTAAGATCGACTACCGCATCAAGCCGGGCGAGCCAAACACCGGCTTTGTATTCAAAACCTCATGTGTTGGCGGTAGCGTTCCAAAAGAATTCTACCCAGCGATCGAAAAAGGCTTCAAGTCAATGATGGACACCGGTCCATTAGCTGGCTTCCCGGTATTGGACGTTGAAGTTGACCTGTTCGACGGTGCGTTCCACGCCGTTGACTCCTCGGCAATTGCGTTTGAAATCGCTGCAAAAGGCGCTTTCCGTCAATCTATGCCAAAAGCAGGTCCACAACTGCTTGAGCCAATCATGAAAGTTGACGTTTACGCTCCCGAAGATCACGTAGGTGATGTTATCGGCGACCTGAACCGTCGTCGCGGCATGATCTCTGGCCAAGAAGCCAACGTGACTGGCGTGCGTATCAAGGCTGACGTACCCCTTTCAGAAATGTTTGGTTACATCAGCACCCTGCGTACCATGACTTCAGGTCGCGGTCAGTTCTCTATGGAATTCTCTCACTACTCCGCATGCCCTGCGAACGTAGCTGAAGCAGTAATTGCCAAAGAGAAAGAAAAGAAAGCTGCCGCTGCTAAAAACTAAGGTTTAAGCAAACGCAAATAAGAAAGCCCCGCCAGTGCAAATTGGCGGGGCTTTTTTTATGCAGTGAATTATTGTTTTGAAAAATTAGATTGGTCGCCGCAAGATTCGGGTCGCACTAACTAACATGCTTATTCATACTAAGGACAACCATCCGGCAAATCCCCTTGACGAGCTTAATTGTGATGCACCAACACGATATTGATTATGCCCGTATTGCAGCGGCCATTAATTTTATTAAAGATCATTTACAGGATCAGCCATCGCTGGATGAAATTGCGACTGCAGTGGAACTAAGTCCATTCCATTTTCAAAAGCTGTTTACCGAATGGGCTGGTGTAAGCCCCAAAAAATTCATGCAATATTTGACCTTGGAATACGCCAAATCCCTGCTCAGAAACGCTGATGCCACTCTGCTTGATACAGCACATGCAACCGGGCTATCGGGCACCAGTAGGCTACACGATCTATTCATTAGCCTTGAGGGAATGACACCGGGTGAATTTAAAAATGGTGGCACAGGGCTACAAATTAATTACCATTTTGCAGAAAGTCCGTTCGGGCAACTGATAGTAGCCTCTACCCCCAAAGGTATCTGTCATTTGTTTTTTGTAACGGATAAACAACAAGCTATCGATAATTTAATTGCACGCTTTCCTAAAGCGTCGTTTAAGAACACAACGGATAAACTCCAACAAGATGCACTTAGCTTTTTTAAGAAAGATTGGCACCAATCGGATAAAATTAAACTCCACTTATCCGGCAGCCCCTTTCAACTAAAAGTATGGGAAAGTTTGCTCAAGGTTCCGATGGGAGCATTGGTAACTTATGGCACTATCGCAAAAAACATCGATAAACCCAGCGCCACCAGAGCGGTGGGTACAGCGATTGGAAGTAACCCAATCGCATTTTTAATCCCCTGCCATCGTGTGATTCAAAATACAGGGCGGCTGGGTGGATATATGTGGGGAGAGACGCGAAAATCAGCCATTATTGGCTGGGAAGCCGCACAGAAAAATAGTTAAGCGAAGAGCAGCAGTATGGATCTTTTTAAACACCTGAATAGTGAACCGCACAATTTATTGCCCTACAACGGCGAGGTGTTTTACTACGGAAAAATCCTGACACAGGAACAAGCTAATTATTATTTTCACGCGCTCATGGAAAAAATAGCTTGGGAGAATGATAAGGCGATGATCATGGGCAAAGAAATTATCACCAGGCGCAAAGTGGCATGGTATGGCGATGCCCCCTTCAGCTATACCTATTCCGGCACAACTAAAACCGCCCTGCCCTGGATCAATGAACTACTGGAACTCAAACAACTGGCCGAAACCGAAAGTAAAGAGTCATACAACTCCTGTCTGCTCAACTTGTATCACACTGGCGAAGAAGGTATGACATGGCACAGCGATGCTGAAATCGCCCTGAAGAAAAATGGGGCTATAGGTTCATTCAGCTTGGGCGCTGAACGAAAATTTTCTTTCAAACATAAAAAAACCAAACACCCTGTGGCAGTTATACTCGAGCACGGCAGCCTATTGGTTATGAAGGGCGAAACCCAAACCCATTGGCTGCACAGCTTACCCACCACAAAAAAAGTATTTACACCGCGCATCAACCTCACCTTTCGCTGTATCGTCCAACCTTGACGCAGTCACCTGATTGAATGCTTTCTGTTGCCGATCAAATACGCCAATTGCCTGTGCCCAACAGACCGTAATTTGTATGCAAAGCAATAATATCCAAATCGCAAACTTCTGCACGGTGAAGTACATTTGTCACCTCCTCCCTATAGATTGATTACTGAAACTCCCATGTTATTAATAAAGGTGACAGAATATGGCACCAAATAATGAGAATTCAGTATGGGCAAAAATAATCGCTATTCACAAATAGACCGCCACGACCAATTGCTCGGATTACTGCGATCAGCTGATAGCCATAAAGTGGATGATCTTGCCTTCTCACTCACGGTCAGTCGGCGCACGCTATTGCGGGATTTGGATTTACTCAAACAGCGTGGTTATCCCATCGAAACCGAAGCGGGTCGCGGTGGCGGTGTGCGACTGTATAAACACTGGGGAATTGGGCGGCTACAATTAAACTATCAGGAAGTAATAGACCTTCTACTTTCAATATCCATTATGGAAAAACTGAACTCACCTATTTTTCTCACCCACTTAAACAGCGTCAAAAATAAGCTCTTTGCCAGTTTCCCTACAGAACAGCAAGCGCGCATTAAAAAAGTCAGGGAGCGTTTATTGATTGGCGAACTAGCGTCTGATTTTGTCACTAGCAGTTACCAAACCATTTCCAGCAACGCCACCACACAACAAATAAGCACCGCATTCTTCGAACAAAAATCGCTCTATATAGAATATTGCGATGAAAAGAAAAACCACAGCAAGCGCCGCATAGAACCGCATTATCTATTTTTGAATTGGCCCGTCTGGTACATACTGGCATGGGATACTGATAAAGATGCTTCGCGTTGTTTCAGACTGGATCGCGTTCAAAAAGCAACAGCGGAAAAAGAAGGGTTTCGCTTGAAAAAGGCGAATATATTAATGGAAGAAGCCGAGAAATATGCGAAAAAACTTTAGCGTAAAAATAATATAAATAAAGGAGATTATTAATCTCGCGGTTGCCACGCCTCATTTACTATCGCCCAACGCTCGTGATCCTTCCACTCAACCCCACCAATTCGCAAATAATTGCGAGAAAATCCCTCTTTTACAAACCCCGCTTTTGCAACTAACGCAATTGATGCAGCATTTTCCGGTTGAACATTGGCTTCCAAGCGATGTAAATTCAACACATCAAATGCTTCTTTCAACAATAAAGCCAAGCCGCTGCGCATATGGCCTTTACCATGATGTGGATGAAATACTTCATATCCCAAATAGGCCGACTGAAAGTTGCCACGAATAATACCGGAGATGTTAAAGGTACCAATAATTTCATTAGTACCACGTTTACACAAAAAATAACGTCCTTCCTGCTGCAGGTAGGAGTTAAAATCGCTCGGCGCACACACCCAAGGGTGATGGATAGATAAACTACGCGCATAAGCGAACATAATTTCATGTAAATCACCAAGTGCAGGCTTTCTTAAATAGACCATAAAAAACTCCTGAAAACCGTGCCCTCAATTACACCCTTAGCAAACCACGAAAACCTCTGACAGCATAATAGGACTCAGCGCCGTTATGGTAGACAAATACCTGATTGTAACGGCGATCACAAAAAAGTGCGCCACCAAGCTCGCGGATAGACTCAGGGGTTTTCACCCAGCTCGAAGATTTCTTATCAAATTCCCCAAGCATTTGTAACTCGCGATATTGCTGTTCCGAGAGCAACTCAATACCCATAGACTCCGCCATTTCAACAGCGCTGCCATCAGGCTTGTGCTGTTTGCGCGATTCAAGTGCTTTACGGTCATAACAAATACTGCGCCGCCCAGTGGGGCTTTCTATTGAGCAATCGCAAAAAATAAATTCGCCCGTCGCATTATCACAGCCAATAACATCTGGCTCACCACCCGTGCGCTCCATTTCAAAAAGCACAGACAATTTTTCCACGTTTACCACTAATTTCGCCGCCACCGCCGCCCAATCAATCCCCACATGGCGACGAGTATTTTTCTCAAATCGAGTTTTAAGAACATGTATAAGTTCATTTATCTGTGTATCTTGCATAAGCTCCCTCCAGTCGTTAACCAAGCATAATTGTTATAGTGCAATAACCGTGCAGTACAATAAAATAACATATGAAAATATTAGTAAGCCATAGATGGCAACTCATACCGGGAAACCAATAAGTGCGATTAGGCAAGCGATTAACACAAATTGAGTCCTTGGTGGGCGCAGGCTACACCCACATATGGGACTGCTGCTGCGACCATGGTTTGTTGGGCGCCGCACTGCTATCACGTCAGGCAGCAGCACATATCCATTTCGTCGATATAGTGCCTGACTTAATGCACGAGCTGAAAAATAAATTGCAACGGTTTTTTCCCGCCGATGCCTTAACCGCGAATAAAAGTACAAATTCCCATTGGCATATTCACTGCTTGGATGTGGCATTGCTGCCATTAGATCACGTCGTTGGTAAGCAGTTAGTGATTATTGCGGGAGTGGGCGGTGATTTAATGACTGACTTCATCGAGGCAATCTGCAAGCGTCACCCGACACTTGCAATAGATTTTTTACTCTGCCCAGTACACCATAACTTCACGCTTAGGCAGCAATTGATAAAACATGGTTTTGATTTACAACGCGAAGTATTAATAGAAGAGAACCAGCGGTTTTACGAGATTTTATTAGTTACCAGAAATCCACACAGAAAAGCACTATGTTGTTCCGTTAACCCTGTCGGCGATCAGCTGTGGCATTGCGCTGACACCGAACAAATCACTATTGCCCATCAGTATTTGCAGAAAACCATCGCCCATTATCAGCGTATGCAACTGCGACCGAATGTAGATGTGCAGCATATAATTGATGCTTACAATGCAGTCAATGTGACTAGCGATTGAAACACTAAAAATACTTAACCCAGCGCCAACTGCTTTTACGCTTAAACAACGCAAATTGTTTAGTTGGCCAATACAAAAGCACTGCGAGCACCGCTGCAATTAGCCACACCCACCCCATATGCGCTACGCCAAAATAATCGCCGTGATTTTTTCCGCACAGCAATACGCACACCTCATAAATAACCAATAACACGTATAGGTGTAACAGGTAAAAGAACATGGGCGCTGCGCCATAGTGAGCGAGAAGGTTACTGATTTTTTTCATTCGCCCTGCTTCTAACCAGCACAGCAGAAAAAACATCACACCCAAGGTCAATAATAAAAAATCCAGCGAGGGTGGATATTTGGTGAGGTTTAAAAATGACATTACCGTTTGCAGCGGGTTTTGCATCACCTGCCAAGGCAAGGTTTCTCCATAACTATTGGTGACGCGCAGCAACATAAATGCCGCCAGACACACACTACCCAAGCCGATTAACTTCGTAGCACGTTGGCTGCTGGAAAAAATATGGGCGTAGAGTGGCCCCGCCAAATAGCCAAGAATAATTACACCAATCCAGGGCAATACCGGGTAACTGGCTTTGAGTCGCACTGGACCTTCAGCGATTAAAAAGTTACGGTCATGCAATATAGTCCAGAGGGAATAACCCCATTCGCCGGGAGAAAATTGTATCGGCCCGAGAGCATTGTGGCCACAGACTATTAACAATCCTAATGCGAGTAACACGTATTTGTGCCAATGGGCGATTAACCCCAGCACTACCATACTCACGCCTATGGCCCAGATAACCTGCAACCAAATAGTGTGGTAGCTGCCCATCCATGAAAATGTGACCAGCGTAAATTCCAGCGCAATTAAAATCAGGCCACGCGTGATTAAAAACTCGCGCACTGGCCGCTGGCTGCCATCGTTTTTGTGTTGATAAAGCCATGCCGATAAACCTGTTAAAAACACAAAGGTTGGTGCACATAAATGCGCCAACAAGCGGCTAAAAAAAAGTACCGGCGACGTTGTTTCTACATCCATGGGGTCACTAATTTGATGATGATAAAATACGCGCTCACGCACATGATCCAACAACATAATTAGCATCACCAAGCCGCGCATCGCATCGATACTATTAATACGTACAGAGAGATTCATCGCGGCTAGCGGCCCGGTTTTATTCAGCATGGTTAACAACGTCCGTTAAAAATCGTACCGAAGGCTCACGCGCACACTGCGCGGCTCACCCGGCTGCGTCCAAAGCGGCGAATAGGAATTGAGTACATAATTTTCATCAAATAAATTATCTACCACCGCCTCCACTTGCCAGCGTGGAGTAATGGCAAAGGAACCAAATACCGACATCAATGTATAGGCAGGCAGTTGATAATTTGGGTTGACGGTATCGCCCAAACGCTCGCTGATATAGCGCACCCGCACACCAATATTGGCATCGCGATTATAAATACGCAGCTGTTGCTTAAGCATTGCGCTCACACTGTGATCCGGCACATTGGAGATCGGACTACCAGCAGGCACTAACACACCCCACTCTATATTGACTGAATCAACTGCTGTGCCAGTATCCAAATAAGTATAAGAAATTTGTGCCTCAAGGCTGTCAGTGAGTGCACCACTTACATCGATTTCAATACCGCGACTATTTACCGCACCGAGGGTTGCAGAGAAGCCGGCATTCACGGGATCAGTGGTGAGCATATTGGTTTTTTCTGCATCAAAAAGTGCGATGGTTAACGCCCAGTCCGCAAGATTTATTTTGGTACCGACTTCAATCGATTCACTCAATTCCGGCTTAAAAGCATTGCCAGCATAATCAGTGCCGCTGAGCGGCACAAAACCTTCGGAATAACTCGAATAGATCGTCATGGCGGGATTCACCACAAACACCACACCAATGCGTGGCGACACCTGGGTATCATCCGCGTGCGACACAACATTTTTTAATTGCTCATGAATTTCCTGATCATAAGTATCCACTCGCACACCCACAAGCGCGCGCCAGCGATCGGTTAATTCAATTTGATCTTGCAGATAAACGCCAGTTGCCTGCTGGTGTTCCAAATTGGCATAAAGGGTTGCCGGTGTTCCCGCAACCGCTACTCCATACTCGGAGTCATTGATATTGATTACGTAACTGCCTTTGGCACCACGATAGCGTCCGAGCAATGTAAATAATTCGTAATCATAAGCATCGGCGCCGATTAATAAATTATGTGTCATCCCCGCCAGCGAAAGCTCACCGCTGAATTCAGCGCGTAGGGTTGTGTCTTTTGAATAATAATCGCGATAGCGACGCTGCCGCGTGAGCGTGACACCATCGTCGTAGAGTGATTGTCGGCCTGCGGCTAATTCTGCATCCGACGAGAAACCATTTAACTCGGATTCGCGATATCCAACACCAGTGTTAAATGACCAATCGCTCGACAATTGTTGTTGATAGGTTAACTGATGCCCTGTGGATTCAATCGTCGTCGGGCCATCACCCGGCTCACCCAAATAACGGCTGCGTGGCACCGTTTTAAAATCGTTATTCAACACCACATAACCGCGATCAAATAATTGCTCCTGTTTTAAATATTCAAACTCATACAGAAGCGATGCGTCGTCGTTCAGCTTATAAAGCAATGAAGGTGTGATGACCTGTTTATCGCTCGTCACGTAATCGCGGAAACTACCATAATCTTGCACGGCACCATTGACCCGCAGTGCAAGCTGATCACTAATAGCTTGTGTGTAATCGCCTTCTACACGCTGCTGCTCAAAACTACCGCGGGTTACTTTTACATAACCCTCACTCGTGAATTGCGGTTTGCGTGTGATGATATTGATAGTGCCGCCGGGTTCGGAGCGACCATAAAGGGCTGAGCCGGGACCTTTTAGAATTTCAATTTGTTCGATATTGGACACATCGCGGTGACCACTAAAACCGCGCCCGCCATTAAACCCATTAATCAAATAGCTGGAGGGCATATTTTCATTGCCGGGAAATCCGCGCAGCGAAAAACTATCCCATAAACCGCCACCATCGTTCTGACGCGCGATGCTGGCAGAGAAATCCAGGGCTTCCTGAAAACGCGTAAGCGCCAGATCCTGAAAGGTCGATTTTTCGATAACTTGAATTGCTTGCGGCAACTCGGCACGGGGAATATTGCCGCGATAGGCTTGGTGCTGATGAGTAACCAACACCTCCTCGATTACCTCACCGCCCCTGCTTTCTTGCCCATCTACCGCAAGAGAAAAGCCACTCCACGATAAAATAAATGCTAACAAATTGATTTTAAAAGATTTTCTCATAGCAAACAGCTTCACACTCCAATAAAACGTTATAATATAACATTATCTGTATGGCATACAAATCATTCAGCTTGAGCTCACCTGATAATGAGGGACAGAGAGCCGCGCAACAGGAACAGAGTGGATCAACAAAAAAGGAGCCAATTACTGGCTCCTTTTTCGATAAGCTTGTTGTGAAGCGTAAATATTAAGGTTGGGGATTCCACCCGCTGCCATTGCCAAAATTACTGAAAATGGCGGCGCGGCTGCTGTAATCGCTCATCACTTCCTCCTCTGTCAGCGAGTAAAAATGTGTCCAGCCACTTATATCTAACGGCGAACCGCTCAGGGTTTGTGTATTGAACTGACGTAACCCGGAGTTTGCCGAACCCACAACCGAAGGTGTATCGGTAAACGCATTACTTTTAATGTGCGCATCCACTTTGCAGTTAATTAACGCGATGCTGTCAAAACTGCTACCACCACCGGTGCGCCCAATCACAGATTGCCCATCGGGAATGTTGTGCCCAAGTGGGCCGGGGCCACGAGTAAAGTTGGAGTTTAAAAACACATAACCTTTATCGTTTACCGTAGGTGTGCGCGCTTGTAGTACATACCCTCCGCCACCATTGCCACGGGAATCACCGAGTGAACGAATTTCGCTTTCTTCAAACAGCGACACACGATTACCACCCCAAATAAAATCCACATTGCCAGCAATTAATGAACGATAGAACCAGTTATAACCTTTGAGCGAAATCGTGTCCTGCTCGCTGATTAAACTGATGTACTTGCCAATTAAACGCCCTTGGTCGCTATTAAAATAAATAGTTTCCGCTTGGCCTCCCTCACCAATCAACGTGGTGTTAGTGAGAGTGAAGTGTTCAAGCACTAAATTATCCACCGATTCAATTAACCAAACCGCGCGGCCACCCAAAGCGCCGTCGGCAGTGCCGGTACCACCCGCACCTGGGTTGAGTGTATTGTTATTTTTATAGCGGATTTGTACACCCTGTTGCGATTCACCGGTAATGGTCAGGTTGTTTTTATTACGCAACAATAATGGCTCTTCATAGATTCCATTTTTAACGTGGATCTGCGTTTCAGTATTGATTGGAATATTTTCCATTACATAATTCAGCGCGCCTTGCAGCGTGCTGAAATCGGCAGGTGCGTCATCATCCACAGTGATCACCGTACCGCTGGGTGCGTTTGGTTTGGTGGTAAAAATCCAACCGGCGGCTTTGCCCAAGCCATCAAATGCGAGACCACCAATCGTTGCATTAGTAATTGCACCCGGGCTGATACTCACGTAATAACTGGTGCCGTAATCGAGTGTTTTGTGGGGGGTGATATAAAGGCTGTTGCCCTCCACTTCCACCAACGGCGCATTGATGGTGCGTAAGCGGGTTGAATCTGAACCTATATAGAGTTTTTCATCCACTAACTTGATGGTATCCACCACCGAGTCATCACTGAGTTTATAAATACGAATCGAACCCGCTGGTGCGAGAGCTGGCGGCGAATCAAAGGTGATGCGCAATTTTCCATCCACTTGGGATTCCACGGCATTCACCGCAGGTTGTGTTAAACCATTCAAGTTATACACAGTGGGCGATTGCACAAATTGCGGCGCAATGCTGGCAATAATACTGCGTGTTAAATTTGGCTCACTGTTACTGATAAAAGTAATAGTTGCACTACCCGCACCTACCGGTACCAAATTCACTTGATTGCCCGAGCGATTAATTGCCACCACGTTAGTATCGCTAGTCACTACCGAAAACTCATCTTCACTCAGGTCCGGTTTTTTGGCGCTTACCGTGACCACATAGGGCGCGTTGTTTACTTCACTGGCATAACTGACCGCGGCAGGAGAAATGTTTAATTGCGGCGGTTTGTCATTGGCATTACCGATTTTTATATCGTCAATTTCAAAGGATTTATTTTTGGTATACAAACCAATAACACCTTTTCCGGTATAGGTAGCGTCGGTAAAGTTGCTACCGACTTTTTCGCCATTTAAATAAATTACATGCTGATTGCCGGTCAGTTCATAACGCACGGTGTACCACAGGCCACCACAATTACTGCCACAAGAATCAAAACGAATTGCCTGCTCGATAGGAGTATTAAACCGCGTCATTTGCGTAACCACACCATTAATGCGTTTGGCATTTTCCACACGGGTGCTGGTAGTAGCATTTTGTACATTTAAACCGCCGCCGTACCAATTGTTATCATCCACATACCGCGCCAACATATACAGATGTTTGTCACTGGTGGTGCTGTTAGTGCGCGGGCGAATTTTTGCCTCGATAAAATAATCTGCCGAGGGAATGCTATTCATTACTGATTGATTAAGCAGCAACAAAACGCCACCGCTATTACTCGCAGTAAAACGTAAACTTTTATTGCCCTGCTCTTCATAGATATCGAATACACCATTGGCTTGTGGCGCGACATTATTTGCGGCAGTTTTTACATCCCAGTTAGCAGTATTTAATCCACCAGAAAAATCATCGCAAAAATAAAGGCCAGTTGCCGGGCAGCTAAACACTGTGGCAATACTGGATTGTGCGCTGCTGCTCGCAATACTGCTGGACGATGAACTCACTGGCACTATCACAGCGCTGCTTGCGCTACTGGAAGAAAGCGATGCAAGTGAAGATGAAAACTCTGCACTGGAAGCAATAGATGAACTCGATGAACTGGAAGGAACATAAACCGCCGCCTCCACGCCAGCACCAGGAATGTGTTTTACCAGGCTATACCAATAAACTTCGGCATTGCTGTACAAACCCTTTACTTCGGGATACAGCCCGTGCAAGTCAGTAAACATTTCCCAATTGTCGGCAGCACTGTGCGGATTTAATCCATTCGCTAATTCCCACGCATCCGGCATACCATCAAGATCGGTATCCAAAGGCGCAGCTGCAGAATTTAACGTGGGGTAACCGCCAACATCATTTGGTGAATCAATAATGCCGTTGCCCGATGCACCATTAGCGCCGGTACCATTCACAACATCATTTACCACACGACTGTCGATAGCATCGCGGCGCAGACTCGCACCGGAGGATTGCACTACCAAACCAAACGCATCATCCGGCGAATGGGTATTTACCTTGGCGTGATCTGCCATCGCAAAGGCGGTGGATTGAATGATTAACTCTTTTAAGCTCGCATCATCGTAGCGCACACCGTCTACATTGTTGGCAGTGACCTGTGGATTACCCTGTAAGAAATTACCCTCCACAAAAACACGCCCAACCGGTTTTGCTACCGCACCATTTACCAGAAATTTCGGATCGAGTGTGCCTGCTGCTAACTGCGCGTTGTAATCATTCAAGGTGGCGGTGCGATCTTCTTCATACAGTGGGCGACGGCCACTCGCTAATACAATAAAATTTTTCACGCCGGACGCAACAGTCGCCGGGCCAGGTTTGTAATAGTTATTAATAAATTGCACATCGCGCCCTTCAGCGCCGTAAGGAGGATATTGCACATTGTTATAGATAACATTGTTACGAATGTCCGCTACGCCATCTACACTCGGAATCGTTTTATTCGCGGTCCACTTATCCAAAATGCCGTCGATGCGTGGGTTGCGACTTTTATGATGCGCCAACATATTGTGGTGAAAACTGGTATTCACACCACCCCAGTTACCACCATAACCATGTGACCCTTTTTCATGCCCGGAATTATTTAAACTTTCGCTCACAATATTCCATTGAAAGGTCACATTGTTGCTGGCGTAAAGTGATGCAGTTTCATCTATTGCCCAACTGAAACTGCTGTGATCTACGATAATATTATTCAAATAACGCCCATCCAGCGCATCCACTTCTTGCGGCACCTGACCGGGGCGCGAGCGGATAAAACGAATCACCACATTATTAGTACCTTCTTTAATCCGTAGTGCTGCACCGCGCAACGTAATGCCATCCCCCGGCGCAGTTTGCCCGAGAATACTCACATCACCATTGACGATTTCCAAATTTTTAGTGAGCTGAATATAACCACTTACCGCAAATAAAATAGTGCGCTTACCGGTTCTGTTTACGGCATAGCGCAAAGTGCCGGGGGTATCGGTATCCGCCAAACTTGTCACGTAATAAATATCGCCGCCGCGCCCACCCGTTGTTTTTGCACCAAACCCTTCCGCACCAGGAAACGCACGCGCAATTGTATTGAGGCTATAAAAAACTTCGCCACTCGCCTGCCAAACCAGTGATGATTGATTAAAAGGGTGACTGCGATTGTGCCTGATGGTGATGGTATCGCTACTGGTGATGGTTTGATGCGGTGTTAAGTTGCCGATTGCAACGTCGCCATCAATAATTTGAGTGCCCTGCCCCGCTGCTATTAATTTTTGCGCCGCATTTTTTAATGGCACTTCACCATTGCTCAGTGCGAGCTTAAACACATAATCGTATTCAGTACGATTGATGCGGGTTTCGCTCACTTTTATTAAAGACGTAACATTGATATCAACCACTTCACTGGCACTAACTGATCCAGTAGCGGCGAGCACGACACCAAAAATCGCTGCCCATACACACCTGCAAATAGAACCACAAATAATTTTATTGAAAATTTTCATTAGAATTTCCTCACACATTATTGTTTATTGCTGAAGGGCCATTGGCTAAACAATGGCTGTCGCTGGTTGCTTACTTTTTCTGGTAAGCGCTAATGTCATACAACCGAGCAATAACAACAGCAAAGTGGAGGATTCAGGAACAGCGTGGGCCACAACACGTGTTTTGCCTTCGCCAAGCAGATTAAATTCCGCGTCGTACCATAAAAAATCGAGCGTTCCAGGTGCGTCAACACCTGTGTAATTAAACGCAATTTTGAAACTGGAAAGGGCATCACCAAAAGCTAAGCCAGCGAATGAATAACTATCAAAAAAGCCATCACCTAATAGCGCATCTGGCTGCACAACCAAACTATCCCAATCAAACGGGCTAGCGATTATTGTCAGATCTGCAAAAAGTTCGGGGGAGAAAAATACTGTGAATTCATGAATGAGTTGATCGGGCTGATCATTGTGAATACTTAAATCCATTATCCATTGTTGGGAATCAAGCTGTTCATAACGCGTATCAATCACGGCCGCATTGCTATACACGGTCAACAACATCACGCACAGCGCGAAAAAATATTTGCCTGGATTATTAATAGTCATATTCCTTACCTCAAAGTTAACGTTGTTATTAGTCACACCAGAAATTTGAAAAAAGCCTGGCCCTCAGGCGCAAAGTGGCCTGATGAACATGCCGGCTCACTACTGCCGGATTTAAGGAGACTGGCTTTTATCAGCCTGAGGTGCGTTGGGGCGGCTCATCCATCACTGCAAGATGTGGGCAGAGCCAGGTAAAACCGAAAATAATCCTGCCGAATTAGAAACCACTTATTGTTTTTATTACTGACTACATATGGTTTATCCCACCATATGACATTATGGTAATACTGACTATTATGTAAATCTAGACTGCTAAGTCGAAATAGCAAAGGATTTTGTCGTCAAAATCACCATTACAACCAACAGGTGATTGCAGACGACGACAGAGGAATTTCTTGCAAATTAGTTTTTTATTAGTAATAACCAGCTAATGAGTATCAGAACAACAGACAAACCGATGGCAAGAAGTAGTCCAGAAAGGGGGAGCCGCTGTCGAGCTAAAGCCCGCCAGCCGCATCAATAAAACTGCCGGTGACAAATGAGGATTTATCGGAGGCCAGCCAAAAAATAGCTTCCGCAATTTCTCTCGCCTCACCACCGCGCTGCAGCGGTATTTTACTTTTTAGTCGGTCAACACGCCCAGGCTCACCGCCAGATGCGTGCATATCGGTATAAATAAGACCGGGGCGCACACCATTCACACGGATACCTTCGGCGGCAACTTCCAACGCGAGCCCACGCGTTAAGGTATCCATCGCTCCTTTGGAAGCAGCGTAGTCAATGTATTCATTGGGCGAACCACTCTTAGCCGCACCCGAGGATACATTTACGATGGCGCCGCCCACCCCGCCATATTTTCTCGACATGCGTTTGACGGCTTCTTTACTACATAAAAAACAGCTCATGACATTGACGTTCAGGATTTCGGAAAATCGCTCAGCGCTAATTTCATCCAAACGACATTGCGTTTTTAATATGGCAGCATTGTTTACCAAAACAGATATGCAACCTAATTCGGTGTCAACCGTTTCAAATAAGCGTTTTACATCCTGCTCTTTGGAAACATCTGCTTTTATTGCAATGCACTGACCGCCGGATTGGATAATTTTCCGTTTAAGGTTTTCAGCCGCTTCATCATTCGCCAGATAATTAATGCAAACCGCATAGCCATGCTGTGCGAACAGCTTAGCTGTCTCTGCGCCAATGCCACGACTACCGCCAGTCACTATAACTACTTTGCTAAATGCCATTTTTGGCTCCTTTTAATTCGCATTCGAAAAAATAGTATTGGAGATGAAGGAATAAAACTCCAACTCTGAAGTAATTTCCAAACATAAAAAAACGCCATAAAAGAAGATCTTTGACGGCGTTTTTAATTGCAGCAGTTAAACATTAATCCGGTTGATAAACGCTAGTCGCATCGCGGCCGCTGGCTTTGCTCATATACAGCGCTTCGTCGGCAAAACGAATTAACTCTTCTCCGGCGCCGTGACGCGAACAGGCGATGCCGATGCTAAGCGAACAGGGGCGTTGCAATTTATTGCTGTGGAGTTTTACGTACTCACTCAAGCGCTCCGCCAATAGCTTTAATCCTTCGCTGTCGGTGTTCAGCGCGGCGAGAATAAATTCGTCACCACCGACACGACAAGGAATGTCGGTGCTACGTGCGATATGTTTAAGCCCGTCACTGACGATTTTGATAATCGCATCGCCGGTTTCGTGGCCAAATTCATCGTTGAATTGTTTAAAGTCGTCAATGTCGATCATCATTACTGACAATGGTTGTTTGGTGCGTCGGCTAAGTTTGATAGCAAATTCATAGCGATGCTGAAACGCACGGCGGTTGAGTAACCCCGTTAATGGATCGGTATTGGCAAGCGTAGCAAGGTTTTCGATTTGATCGCGCAGCGAATCCACTTTTGCTTCAGCGTTGCGCGCATCAATCATGAGTTTTAGTTGGAGTGCGAGGGCATCGGCAATATGACCAAGGCTTTCTATCTGATGGCTATTCAGTTCAACTTGATCGTCACTGGCTCCACAAAGCGTGCCAATCATTTGGTCGGCGACTTTGATGGGGAGCACGACAAAACTTTGCATACCCAACAACGCACCACTACTTTCGGGAAACCTCACTTGGACTTCTGCCGTGGTAGTCAGTTGTTCGGAGAACATGAGCTGGCACATAGAGTCAGACCAGGCTACTTGGGAACCCGACTCTACTTGCAAGCTGCCAGTATTGCGGGCAATGACCACGGTTTGTTGCTGCGCTTGCCAGTCAATGGTGGTTACAAAAGATGTTTTAAGCCCGGTGATATGAGTAATTAATTTCAGCAACGGGGTTGCCGCACTGACAAACGCAGTTTGCTCTATTACATCGAGGCTGTTCATGTAGGGTGTCTCGTAAACTCAGCCCTCAGTGTAGTGCAACCACGGGCAAAGGCAACAAAACACCCCTGCCCGCAGCGAGCAAAAAAAAAGTTTATTTCGCCACCCAAATCTCATCCAATTTTTTGCGCGGTGATGGAACTTCTTTAGCACGTAGCGGCTCGGGTAAAGCGTCAGTACTACCGTGTTTGCCGATAACAAAAGCCATGATCACTTCCTCGCTGTTATCATCCAATGCAAAGAATGTTTTTGCGGCGTCTTTATGGATACCAGCCATGCCGTGGCAATGCAAACCTTCGTGCTGTGCTTGCAATACCATGCTCATCCAGGCCGAGCCTGAATCAAAACTGCTGTGGGCATTGGGTTTGCCGTTATGTTCAAAATTCTTTTTGGCGGCCAGAAAACCAATCACCGCTGCATCTTTAGCCCAGACTTGGTTGGCATCTACCAGCAATGCCAGATAATCGGCAAACGTCGAGTCGTTAGACGTGTAAAAGCGCCAGGGTTGAGCATTAAAACAGGAAGGGGCAAAACGTGCAGCATCAATAATGCGCGCAAGCACTTCAAGTTCGATACTGGTCTTGGTAAAAGCGCGTGGCGACCAGCGGTGTGAAAGCTGCTCCATAACCCCGGGTAGTGGATCGCGTAAGGAAAAATCAGTCGACATATAACATCCTCCCAGATTGAACACAGTGAATTAAACCAGAAGCTACGATACACGCAATCGACGATTGACGTATAGCCTTGTGATATACAAACCCGGAATAAGATTCCATTACTAGAAGCCCCACCAAGGATAAGAGAAATGCTATGTGCGCGAGCCAACAGAAAAACAATCCTCACAATGATAAAAATACCTCATGCCTCCAATTAAATGGAAACATAGCTAACCAACTAACACAGGTCTCAGCATTGCGATGCAGCCTATTGAACCGAAATTATCCTCCGCGGAAAAACACCTAACCGAACTGATGCAAACCAAACCTGCTATACGAAAATTGCGCATTCTCACACTGAATATGCATAAAGGATTTACGCCTTTTAACCGATTTATTTTGCCGGAGTTACGTGAGGCGATACGCTCGCTATCCACTGAAATTGTATTTCTCCAGGAAGTGCACGGTAGTCATAAACAACAAGCAAAGCGCCACGCTACTTGGCCCGAGACATCACAATATGAATATCTAGCAGACACTATTTGGCCAGAGTTTTCTTACGGACGTAACGCGGTATACCCGCATGGAGATCACGGCAACGCAATACTCAGCAAGTATCCCATCATTCGCTTCCAGAATCTGGATGTTTCAGTAGGCAAAATCGAGCAACGCGGGATTTTACATACAGTGTTGAAAGTTCCGGGCCACGCTGAAGTGCATGCAATTTGTGTACACATGGGGCTGCGCGAACACTACCGCACACAACAGTTACAGATGTTATGCAATTTGATTGAGCGTATCCCACCAACGGCACCTATAATTATCGCTGGCGATTTTAATGATTGGCGCAAGCGCGCCGATACCATTCTGGCGCGGTGCAACTTGCATGAAGCCTTCGTTAGTGAATATCAGCAACCCGCAAAAAGTTTTCCCGCACGTTGGCCGTTACTTTGCTTGGATAGGATTTATGTGCGTAATGTCACCACAAAAAATGCCCAGGTTCTATTTCAACGCCCCTGGTCCCACCTTTCCGACCACGCACCTTTGATGGTGGACATTCAGCTATGAAAAATAATTGGCGTGATGGTAATGACCTTACACTGCTTATTAATGGTGAGGAATTTTACCCGCGCGTCTTTGAAAGCCTGCGCAGCGCTCAAACAGAAATTTTGCTAGAAACCTTTATTATTAAAGATGATCAAATAGGCCAAACGCTTCAGCGGGAATTAATAGCGGCAGCGCAACGGGGAGTGAAAGTCGATATCACGATTGACGGTTATGGCAGTGGCGATTTAAGCGAGGGCTTTACTGCGGCACTGATGGCGGCCGGGGTGCGGTTACATATATTTAATCCGCAACCAAAACGCTGGGGAGTGCACCTGAACGTGTTCAGACGCTTGCATCGTAAACTCATTGTCATTGATCAGAAACTGGCATTTATTGGTGGAATCAATTTTTGTTTTGATCACATTAGCAACTCCGGCCCCGATGCCAAACAGGATTATGCCGTTGCAGTACAAGGCCCGGTAGTCGCAGACATTCACCAAACCTGTATGCTTCTGTTAGTCACTGCCGCGGGCTACAACGAAAAAAACAACCCTATTCAACACACCACGACCACCGAGTCACCCGCTGCCGGTAGCGTACGTGCAATTGCTGCCGGTAGCGTCCGTGCAATTGTAGTACAGCGTGATAATGCTCAACACCGCCGGGACATAGAACGGCAATATTTATTGGCTGCACGTACCGCGCAAAAGCGCCTGGTTATTGCCAATGCGTATTTTTTTCCCGGCTATAGATTATTGCGAGAATTGCGCCGGGCGGCGCGGCGCAAAGTAGAAGTGATTTTAATTTTGCAAGGCCAATCCGACGTTCCCTTGGCCTGTGCGTTGTCGCGTTTACTTTACAATTATTTATTGCGTGCAGACATCACAATCTATGAGTACTGCAAACGACAATTCCATGGCAAAGTAGCCGTTATGGATGAACACTGGGCTACGATTGGATCGAGCAATTTGGACCCGTTGAGCTTGTCATTAAATTTGGAAGCAAATCTTGTTATCGAAGATGAAGCGTTTAATCAACAGCTTTACCAAAACCTCATTACCCTCGCTGAACACAGTTGTGAAAAGTTAACACTAAAAAACACCTTGCGTGGCTTGTGGTGGCGAGCACCACTGATTTTTTTGAGCTTTCATTTCTTGCGTAAATTTCCCACTATCCTGGGCTGGCTACCGGGGCACGCGCATCATTTACAACTCGCGACACGCGCCGAACCAAATCCTTGAGGGTAGCCTAGAACTTTAAGGCCAGTTTAGAATTTTAAGGATAGTTCAGAACTTTTTTAATGTGCTGGATATTCTCACCTACCCACACCGGATTCACAGCGCCCCAACTCTGAATAGAATAAACACCGTGGGTATTTTGCAGTTGAATATCCAATTCATGAATCGCGGCGAAGGTATCTTGCGCGGTGCGCCGAGGCATACCGGTAGCCGCGATAATGTTGGGTACAGTGTTAATACCCTGTTCCACCAGATAAGCAACGTAAATCCGGCGATAAAAGCTGGTTTTGGTTTTGCTGTGTTCACTCATCATATTAAGCAATGTTAAAACTCCTGAAGAATTCAAAAGAACCCACCTGGTGCAGGCTCTTTTGATTTGATTACCTATATCAATCAGCCATCGTCGGGTAATCAGTATAACCGACAGCATCGGCGGTATAAAAAGTAGATGAGTCAGGTGCATTGAGCGATGCGCCCAGTTTAAAGCGGGCAGGTAAATCCGGATTCGCAAGAAACGGAACGCCGAATGCAATTGCATCTACTTTTCCCGCAGCAATGGCCGCCGCGGCTTCGTCGGCTGAATAGCCCATGTTGCCTACTAACACCCCTTTATAATGCTCACGCGCCGGTGTCATAACATCACCTTGCTGCGCCTGAAAAAAATCGCCGCGCATCAAATGCAAATACCCGAGATTAAAATCATTCAAACGTTTTGCCAACCAGGTGGTAAGCGCGATGGGATCGCTGTCGATCATGCTGTTGTAACTATTGAGGGGCGACAAGCGCAAACCAACCTGCTTGCTATCCCACACTTCGCACACAGCGGCAATCACTTCCAGCAGCAAACGTGCCCGATTCTCAATCGGGCCACCATAGGCGCCGCTACGCTTGTTCGAACCATCGCGCAGGAATTGATCCAATAAATAGCCATTAGCACCATGCACCTCTACGCCATCAAAACCAGCTGCTTTTGCATTGATCGCCGCTTGTTTAAACCCGGCAACAATCCCCGGCAATTCGTCATCTGTTAAGGCGCGCGGTTCGGTATAGGGTAATTTACCTTCAGGCGTATGAACTTCGTCCTCAATCGCAATAGCACTCGGCGCAACGGGTTGTTTTCCATCGTTAAGGGCGGGATGACAAGCGCGACCGCCATGCCATATTTGCAAGAAGATCCTGCCACCTTTGGCGTGAACCGCATCGGTCACCAAACGCCAACCATCAATCTGGGCCTGCGAGTGAACTCCCGGCTCTTGCCAAAAAGCCGAGTTTCCCTCCATCGCCATAGTGGCTTCGGCTATGATTAAACCGGCGCTAGCACGCTGGGCATAGTATTCAGCCATCAGTGCATTGGGCTGATGCTCAAGACCGGCGCGGCAACGAGTAAGGGGTGCCATCCAGACGCGATTAGGAAACTCAAGGCTGTCCATCTTCAAGGGGCGAAAAAGGATTTCGATAGTGCTCATAAAAACTCCGGTTAGCAGGTTGTTGAATAAGTTGTAAGCGATTCGGTACGCTTAAGCTGATTGAAACGATCAACCTGAGCGGGATAAGGTGTTTTATCATTACCTTAACACCCTGTAATCAATTTCACGCATTTTTTACGGAGAATTGCACATGCTCATCAACTGCGTCGCTTATCAAGAGGGGAAAAAGCTTTGCAGTATTCCCGTCGAAGAAATAAGTGATTATGTGAAAAAAACCGACTGTTTTGTATGGGTAGCCTTAAAGGATGCAGAGCCTACGGAATTGCAACAAATGCAGCAGGAATTTTGCTTGCATGAACTAGCAGTAGAAGATGCCCATACAGGCCATCAACGTCCTAAAATTGAAGAGTATGGCGATTCGTTGTTTGCGGTGATGCACACTGTGGAATTTGTTGACGGTGAATTAAATGTTGGCGAAGTGGATGTATTTGTCGGTGAAAATTATGTGCTTTCTACCCGCAACCGTACCCAACAAGGTTTTCTCGGGGTGCGCGCCCGTTGCGAGCGCGAGCAGCATCACCTTGTGCAGGGTTCGGCATTTGTATTTTATGCGTTGATGGATGCCGTAGTAGATCGCTACTTTCCGATAGTCGTCGCATTTGAAACCGAATTGGAAACGATTGAAGACCAAATATTTACCAAAGGCTCCCAACGTACCAACATCGAGCGGCTGTATGAATTAAAACGGAAAGTAACCATTTTAAAACACGCAGTGGCACCACTCATGGAAGCCGTAGGCAAATTGGATGGTGGACGAGTGCCGCCCATTGTTGCCAATACCAAAGATTATTTCCGCGATGTACACGATCACCTTTACCGTATCAATACATCTATCGATGCCATCCGCGACACTATAGGCACTGCTATTCAGGTGAACTTATCCATGGTGAGCATCGACGAAAGTGAAGTAAATAAACGTCTCGCCGCCTGGGCCGCCATATTTGCAGTAGCCACTGCATTTGTAGGTATCTGGGGGATGAACTTTGAGCACATGCCGGAACTAAAATGGAAATACGGCTATCCGGTGTCATTGGGCATTGTCTCGGTAATTTGTGTGTACTTGTATTACCGGTTTAAAAAATCGGGCTGGCTGTAATAAAAAATCACCGCGCAAGGCGGTGATTTTTTTGCGACGAACAAGCACATTTCAGCTTATAGTTTCCTGCAGGTTTTTAATCGCCTCAACGGCAAAGCACTCAATGTACTCACCCTGCGCAATTGCGCCTATGGATTTTTTCAAGGGTACACGACGTGGGGTGAATTCAAATAATTCACTGCGCTCGGCGTAGTGGCGCACGCGCTGGCTCACCAATACCTCGCCCGGTTCAGCCGCCGCTTCCATACGCGCCGCCATGCTCACAGCGACGCCTTCCAAATCGGGAATATCGGTCACTTCGTTGTGCACCACTAACACTTCACCCAACTCAACACCAATGCGCAGCTCAAAACCAGCGGCACGCAATACGTTGCGGATCATGCACGCGCAGGATAGACCGGCCGTGGCATTTTTAAAGGTGACGCGCAATGAATCCCCCTCCATATTCGGGTGCCCGGCCACAAACTTTTTCAGGATGGGTTTTATCAAACCGCGAAATAGCGATAACTTTTCCGAGAGTTCACCATCTGACCATTTGGAAAACCCTTTGAGATCCATAAACAAAATGGTGAGGTTGCGCACCTGCTCGTGTTCGTGATCTATCGCTAATTCCAGCAGCCGCGGCCAAAACTCTTCGCGGATCGCCGCAACTTTTTCTTTGAGTTGAAAATGCAGCTGGGTATTGTTGCGCAACATCAGCTGCGCCAATTGAATACGCTCTGCTTCTGCCTGCAATTGGTTTTTTAATTCCGTGGGGTTGTGGCTACCCACCTCTTCCACTACAAATTTCACCAGCGCTCCACCGGCCACATCGCTAATGGATTTCAAACGCAGAATAGTGCCCCAATGCACCGCCGCCAAATGCTCGATAAAAATAGGCAGCGTGGCGAGTTCATGATCTGCCAGGCGATAGGGATAACGCAATTCAATGGTAATTGCCTCGGCAAAAATACGTTCGAATTCGTGAGCGCGATAGGTTGTTTTTTGTTTGCCTGCTTTATCCCAATAACTGTGGGTGCAGCGAATATTATCAATTACCCAATTGGCCATATTGGCGTTCCAGAGTTTGGCGCCACTGAGTTGGGTATTAATTAATTTTGCTTTAGCTAAGCTTGCTTCGCGCAAATCGCAATTACTGAGATCGGCATTAGTAAAATCGACTTTGCTTAAATCCATCCCGCGTAAGCTTACACCGGCCAAATTGGCTGATTTACATTGTGCGCCCGTTAAATTGGCATCTTGTAGATCGCAATCCTGTAAACAGGCACCAACCAACAAAGCACCGGATAAATCCGCACCGCGCAAATTGGCACCGGTTAAATCGGTGTTGGTTAAATCCACGCGCGCCAACTGTTGGCCTTCCAAATTACTGCCAGCTAACGAAACATCGCGCAGCATTAAACCGCTAATGTCCTGACCGCGAAAATCAATGTGCTCTAAAGTGGCATTTGTGGTGTTCGCAGTGAGCAAATTCGCAAGACGCAACTGTGAATAATTTAAATCGCAGCGGGTTAAATTAGTCGCAATTAATTTTGCCTGTGAAAAATCATTGTGCTGCAACTGCGAGCCTTCACAATTTGCCCAAATTAGGTCCGTTTGTTTAAACACGCAGTGGGTAATGGTGGCATTGCGTAACGACACTTTGGAAAGGTCGTAATGGCTTAAGTCCATTGCATTTAATTCGATACCATCCAGGTTAATGCTGCTCGGGGCCCCCTTTTTGCGCCATTGGTTCCATGCGGTCGCACCCTGCATAAGTTCATGCAGTATCCGTTCTTTATCCATTTCAGTACCAGTCTCCGTGTTGACACTCTGCTCACAATATATTCTACCCAAGCTTTCAAAAGAGTGAAAAAGCCTTTTAGGTATTCAGGTTTATAGAATCAGATCTACTATAGATTTTTCTTTTTGTCGCCGCGCCATTGCACACGGTACAAATCATGACGACGGTCTTTCAGGTTTTGCACCGTGCCACTATTGCGCGCCTGAATAAGTAAGTCGGGGCGCAAATCGGCAAAGCCAACCATTTCCACATTGGGCGTGGTATCGGCGGCGATGCCATCACGTGCAAAAGGAAAATCGCACGGCGTTAAGATGCAGCTTTGCGCGTATTGAATATCCAGGTTGGCCACATTGGGCAAGTTGCCAACATTGCCCGACATCACCACATAAATTTGATTTTCCACGGCGCGCGCCTGACAGCAGTAGCGCACCCGCAAATAGCTTTGGCGTTCATCGGTACAGAACGGCACAAACAAAATTTGCACGCCTTGATCCACCAAATGCCGCGCCAGCTCCGGGAATTCGGAGTCATAACATATCAATACACCAATTGGCCCGCAGTCGGTATCAATCGCACTTAAGGTGCTGCCGCCTTCGATATCCCACCAGTAGCGCTCACTCGGCGTGGGGTGAATTTTAGGTTGTTCAAACGAGCGACCATCGCGCAAAAACACATAGCTAATATTTTCGATGCGACCATTTTCAACCCGGGTCGGGTGTGAACCGGCAATGATATTAACGTTGTATTGCAGTGCAAGCTCGCGCATGGATTCTTTAAAACGCGGCGTATATTTGGTGAGCGCCTCGATGGATTCGCTGGGCGACAGCTCCTGATCTTCAATTGACAATAACTGCAAGGTGAACAATTCAGGGAACACCACAAAATCACTTTTGTAATCCGCAACCACGTTGACAAAATATTCAATGTTTTTGATGAACTCGCTAAACGAACTGACTTTACGCAATTGATATTGCACCGTGGCAATACGCACCACGTCCGGCATACGCACCCCAAACTGCTTTACTGGGATCTCTTCTTTTAACTGCACTTTCGGGTTGTACCACACCATGTGGGTGGCATAGCCCATGGACTGGGTGTCGTCGGGCAAATAATTTTCAATAACGCCCAGCACTTCAAAGCCGTTGCGCAATTGAAACGACAGCACCGGGTCCTTAATTTTTTTGTGGACTACGTTATCGAGATAATTTTCCACCGTTTTGAACTTGGCGATGCGCTTGGAGAGGTTGGGCATGCGGCCCGCAAACACCACGCCTTTTAAACCTAATGACTGACATAATTTTTTGCGCTCGTTGTACAGCCGCTGGCCGATGCGATAACCGCGCATGCGGTCATCGATACACACTTCCATCCCGTACAGCCAATCGCCGTGAATATCGTGACGGGAGGCGTAACCATTGCCGGTAATTTCATGCCAGGTATGGGGCTTTAAGCCGACTTTTTCAGCGATTCTGAAGGTTGCGCAGTAACCGACTAATTCATTGCCTACCATGACGACTATTTGCCCTTGGGCAAAATTATTAATTTGTCCAATCACCGCCGCCGGTGAATAGGTTTCCATTTTGAGTGGTTTGTAAACTCGTTCCGAGAGCGCAACTATCGCTGGCACATCATTGACGGTCGCATTGCGCACAATTAAATGCGTATTGGGATCGCGCAGGGTATTGGTGGTTTTCTCAGACATTGTTTCCCTCACAGGACAATTTATTGAAAGCCAAGTATGAAAGGCTAAGTATGGAAGGCTAAGGCCAGGTAATTAGCCGCATCCAAAAGGATGTATAACCAAAGAAAGGTGATCCATAAATGTTATACGCACTTCGCCCCCCAAGTTCAAACCTATCGCCCACTCCTGACACTGCGCCCTAGGGGATTATTGTGACTTTCGCCAGCCCCAAGCTTTCTTTATAGTAGCGCCCTCTTTACACCGAATGAGATAGTTACATCATGGCTCAATACGTATATAGCATGCACCGGCTTGGCAAAGTTGTGCCGCCCAAGCGTGAAATTTTGAAAGACATCTCCCTGTCATTTTTCCCTGGCGCCAAAATCGGTGTGCTCGGCCTGAACGGCTCGGGAAAATCTACCCTGCTGCGCATTATGGCGGGTGTGGATCAGGATTTTAACGGCGAAGCCCGCCCTATGCCGGGCATCAAAATCGGCTACTTGCCGCAGGAACCGCAGCTAGACCCAGCCAAAGACGTGCTGGGCAACGTGCAGGACGGTGTGCGCGAAGCGGTAGATGCGCTGGCAGAGCTGGATGCCATCTACGCCGCCTATGCCGAACCCGATGCCGACTTTGATGAACTCGCCAAAAAGCAAGCCAAGTGCGAAGACATCATCCAGGCATGGGATGCGCACAACCTGCAGCACACTCTGGAAGTTGCGGCCGATGCATTGCGCCTGCCGCCGTGGGATGCAGACGTGACCGTCCTCTCCGGTGGTGAACGTCGCCGTGTGGCACTCTGCCGCCTCTTGCTGTCGCGCCCCGACATGCTCTTGCTCGACGAACCTACCAACCACTTGGATGCTGAATCCGTTTACTGGTTGGAACAATTCCTTCACAGCTTCGCTGGCACCGTAGTGGCCATTACCCACGACCGCTACTTCCTCGATAACGCCGCCGGTTGGATTCTGGAACTCGACCGCGGCCACGGCATTCCCTACGAGGGCAACTACACCAGCTGGCTGGAACAGAAAGATGCCCGTTTGGAGCAGGAACAACGTGCGGAAGCTGCGCACCAGAAAGCCCTGAAAACCGAATTGGAATGGGTACGCCAAAACCCCAAAGGCCGCCAAGCCAAGAGCAAGGCGCGTCTGGCGCGTTTTGATGAATTGCAATCGCAAGAATTCCAGGCCCGTAACGAAACCAACGAGATCTACATTCCGCCGGGTGAGCGTTTGGGCGACAAAGTCATCGTGCTGGAAAACGTGAGCAAGGGTTATGGCGATCGCTTGTTGATCGACAACTTGTCACTGAGCATCCCTAAAGGTGCTGTGGTGGGTATTGTCGGTGGTAACGGTGCGGGTAAATCTACCCTGTTCCGCATGATTGCAGGCACGGAAAAACCCGATAGCGGTACTGTGACTATTGGCGACACCGTAAAAGTGGCCTACGTAGAACAGAGCCGCGAAAACCTGGACGATAAAAAATCGGTATGGGAAGCGGTATCTGACGGTTTGGATATTTTGAAAATCGGCAACTACGAAGTTAGCTCGCGCTCCTACTTGGGTCGCTTTAACTTCAAGGGTGGCGATCAGCAAAAACGTGTGGGTGAACTCTCCGGTGGTGAGCGCGGCCGCTTGCACCTGGCCAATACCTTGAAACAAGGCGCCAACGTACTCTTGCTCGACGAACCGTCAAACGATTTGGATATCGAAACCCTGCGCGCGCTGGAAGATGCAATTCTCGCCTTCCCCGGCTGCGTATTGGTGATCTCGCATGACCGCTGGTTCCTCGACCGTATCGCAACCCATATTCTTGCGTACGAAGGCGATTCCGATATTGTTTTCTTTGAAGGCAACTACACGGAATACCACGAGGATTTCGTCAAACGTAAGGGGCATGATTCACAGCCGAAGCGGATGAAGTACAAACCGCTCAAGGCGTAAAACGAAAAAGGCAGCTCGCAAGAGCTGCCTTTTTTGTTTGTGCGCCACACATTACTGTCAAATAACCTATAACTAGTAACGACCTTACTGATATTTACTGAGAAGGAGCATCTATGCTGCGCAAATTATGGTTTTTCATCTTGCCCCTCATGGGCCTGGCCACAGGCGCACAGGCGGCGAGCGGCAATATTGACCTCACCAACACAGCTGTTGGTTTTTTTGCTTTAGGTATTTTTGTGCTGGCCTACGCGCTGGTAATGGCAGAAGAAGCGCTGCACATGCGTAAGTCCAAACCGGTATTAGTTGCCGCCGGTATTATCTGGATTGTAATTGGTATGGTGTACGCCGACGCTGGTCAATCAATTAGCGCGCAGGAAGCTTTCCGTCACACGCTGCTGGAATACTCCGAATTGATGTTGTTCTTGTTAGTAGCCATGACTTATATCAACGCCATGGACGAGCGCAATTTATTTGACTCGCTGCGCGTGTGGATGATTCGCAAAGGCTTCAGCTACAAAACTTTATTTTGGTTGACCGGCGGCCTCGCCTTTTTTATCTCCCCCATTGCCGACAACCTCACCACGGCTCTGTTGATGTGTGCGGTAATCATGAAAGTTGGCGCGGGCGATAAACGTTTTATCAATCTTTGCTGCATTAATGTCGTAGTTGCCGCGAATGCCGGTGGCGCCTTCAGCCCCTTTGGCGATATCACCACGCTAATGGTATGGCAGGCTGGCATTCTGCCCTTTCATGAATTTTTTGCGCTGTTCATTCCCGCCGTGGTCAATTTTGGTTTACCGGCGTTAATCATGAGTTTTTTTATTGAAAATCGTAAACCCGAACCGGATACCAGCGAGGCCACTACACTCAAACGCGGCGCGCGGCGAATTTTAATGTTGTTTTTATTTACTATTGCAACAGCAGTGGCGTGCCACAGCTTCCTGCATTTACCACCGGTGCTGGGCATGATGATGGGCTTGGGCTACTTGCAATTTTTTGGTTTTTTCCTGCGCAAAACCCTACCCAGATCGCTCGCGCGCAAACGCGCCGACGCCGAACGTCGTGGCGATCAGGAAGCCATGCGCCGCTTGGGCGATGTAGTGCCTTTTGATATTTTCAGCAAAATTGCGCGCGCCGAATGGGACACACTGTTGTTCTTTTACGGTGTGGTGATGTGTGTGGGCGGCCTGGGTTTTATGGGCTACCTCGCACTCATGTCCGATGTGCTTTACAACAATATGGGGGCGGTAACTACCAACATTATTCTGGGCTTAGTGTCATCGGTTATCGACAATATTCCGGTGATGTTCGCCGTTATTAGCATGAACCCGGAAATGTCTCACGGTAATTGGCTACTCATTACTCTCACAGCCGGTGTTGGCGGCAGCATGTTATCCATTGGCTCAGCTGCCGGTGTGGCACTCATGGGCCAAGCCCGTGGGTACTACACCTTTATGAGCCATTTAAAATGGACACCGGTAATCGCACTGGGTTACTTCACCAGCATTTATGTGCACATTTGGTTAAATGCTGCGCTGATGTAAATAAACACGCCACACGACAAAATAAAAAACTAACCGCAACGCAGATTAGCATTACTAATCTGCGTTTTATTATTCGCGCAAATGCGATTTGCCATCTACATTCATCCCGGTGCGGCAATATTTTTGCTGCACTGTATGAACGATGCACAGTGTCGGCAAATTCAACCGCCAGCCTGTACATCCGTAATATCGCGTAATACCCACTGGATTATCACGCCAGATATTATGATCAGTGATTACTCATTGTTTGATTTTTATTATTCAACGAGTAATTGATTCACCGCTAAACAGGGAGTTGATAACTATGCGGAACCTTCTAAAAAAACTTGCAACCAAAATAAGGATTCGTTATGACAAACCTCACACCACCCACCCAAGTATTAATTGATACCGACGCCGATTTTGATGACTACCTGGCGATGTTGTATCTACTCAAACATCCCGCCATTCAAGTAACTGGCATCACCGTTACCGGTACTGGTGATGTGCATTTAACCCCCGGGGTGCGCAATGTCAGCAATATGCTCACCTTGCTTGATGATCCCGCTGCACTAAAAATTCCTGTTGCACGCGGGGCACAAGCGCCGCTGATTTACAGCAACACCTTTCCCGGCAGTGACCGCACCGCGGCCAACGAACATTACAACGCCGAATTTCCAGCCATTAATTCCACACCCACTATTGATTGCGCACAAACTTTTTTGCGCGAGTATTTTATTAATAGCACTACCCCCACCACGATATTGTGTATTGGGGGCGGCTCCAATTATGGGAAGCTATTTGAATCAGCCAAAAGCGATCCGCAATTGCACGCGGCGCTGCAGAAAAATATAACCCGCATTGTGATGATGGGCGGAAATTTATTACCGGAATTTACCCCTCCCGGTTTTGAAGGCGCACAGGGAAACATTCAGGCCACCATGCAACCCACGCCCTACTACACCAACAAAGTAGCAGAGTGGAATATTTTTGTGGAT
>Ga0307408_100000247_pt1 | contig 56153 bp, 72 predicted proteins | sample 322Cmetagenome_FD_202116 | JGI IMG/M metagenome (GOLD analysis project Ga0307408, IMG submission 202116) | Maize rhizosphere microbial communities from greenhouse at UC Davis, California, United States - 322HYB-C-3 | ecosystem: Host-associated > Plants > Roots > Rhizosphere > Soil | place... | reverse complement strand
AGAGGCCGGCATCATGCCTCAAAATTGCCAGATCATTGGCGTCAATTCTGTGACAAATATTGAGCCGGGTAAAGGCGTAATGCCAGCACCAGTTGTCAGAAATGCGGACTGGTTGGAAAACTTTCCAATCCTTCCGTATCGCTGCCCGTTTTCGCATGCACATCTGTTGATGTCCGAAGACCTCAGAACGTGCATGCTATGCGGCTCGCTATTCTTGATCCCTATGTGTACAGGATAGTGGCAATTTGCCGATTTACTAGAGGCAGGACCCGTCGGAGGGCGTTTACAGGATGGATGGCAAGCTTTTTTACCTGATGGGGCCGTCCGGTTCGGGCAAGGACAGCCTGATCGATGCATCGCGTGAGCCACTGCGGGCGTTGAACTGTGAAGTAATGCGTCGGGTGATTACCCGCTCGGCGGAGTCCGTCGGCGAAGATGCAGTTGGCGTGACCCCTGAAGAATTCGAACGGCGACAGCACGCCGGCGCTTTCTCCTTGGCCTGGCAAGCCAACGGCCTCTCCTACGGCATTCCAAGGGAAATGGATGAATGGTTGCAAGCGGGCCAGCACGTACTGGTTAACGGGTCAAGAGCGAACCTGCGTCAAGCAATGGAGAAGTATCCAACGCTGGTGCCGATTCTGCTGACAGTCAACGATGAGGTCCTGCGCAAGCGCTTGCTCAGCCGTGGTCGGGAGACCCCTGAGCAAATCGATGCGAGGCTGGCTCGCAATGCGTTGTTCAAAGACCGAAGATCCAGCGACAGCCCCGTTCATCAGATCGACAACTCTGTTGACCTCGCTATCGCGGTCTCTTCGTTATTGGAATTGGTTCGGCTCAACGCAGAACCGGATCGAACTTGATCTTGCGCCCTGCAATCAGCGCCAGCACAAACAGCACCGCAAACACGCCACAGCCAACCAGAGGCAAGGTGACTTCCGTCTCCTCGAACAGCGCCAGGTGGGTAACGCCACTCAGTAAAGCGAGGATCAGAAATCCTGTCGCCGATTTGGACATGTTGTACTCCTGAAGATATTTCAAAAAACCAGACGTTCGGTGGTTGGCGCCGAGGCTAGCTCAGGCTCGCTGACCATTTGTGTAGAAGCGTCGCTGCGATCACTCAACACTGCCCACTGCGGCGCTTTCTGCACTTGCAAGTAATGCGGCATGCGCTGCGCCACTGGCTGCTCAACGTCAGCCTTGGGAAAAAAATGTGATCCGAGCAAGAAAGCCAGAGCCGCTGCGTTTGCAAGCAAGAGGGTGCTGTTCATGGCACGACGCTCCAAATTGTTCTTTTTGAATAGAACAGGCATAGCAGCCGCCGTGCCAACAGTGTAACGGCTGATAAGTCCTTTAAAAACAAGGGTTTGGTATGTTTTTTCCGGCGACGCTGATTGCAATCTGCAATGACCGCATTTCCGCGCAGTGCAATTTGCCCGGTAAAAGTTCCCGCAATCTTCCAGGGCGCCTGCCTACACTTAAAAAGCCCTACGGACGACATGACAAAACAGGGGCTGGCCGTTAACATGCACGCCGTCTGTCGCGCCGCATACAGCCCGCGTCAATCAGTGTCTCAGTAGCTCAATTGGATAGAGCATCCCCCTCCTAAGGGGAAGGTTGCAGGTTCTTATCCGACATTGATTTTACTGCACGTTGGAATGTCGCTGATTCTGGGGCATGCAGCGAAGAAGCACCGAATTTCACTGCACATTGAGACAGCTTCTTTAAGCTACTGATTTTGCGTAGAATGTAGGTGTAGAAAAGTAGTAAATGTGATGTCCTCTTAGTTCAACGGATAGAACGAGCCCCTCCTAAGGGCTAGATGCAGGTTCGATTCCTGCAGGGGACACATTCTTCAAGCAGCTCATCCCCGTATGCACATCTCACGGATTGGCTCTATCTGAGACCCGTCCTAGCGTGCTCGAGCCAGTTCAGAGTTTAAGCATCCGTTCACATCAGGCGTTCCTAGACAGGAACGCATTTGATGCCAAAGCCCTTAAGCTTTGACCTGCTCCTGCTCCTGCTCCTGCTCCTGCTCCTGCTTTTGTCCTCGGTATTTTCATCTTCAAATCGTGCGCTTCGGTAGCTCACTCATCTTCGACGCGCACCATCTGCGAAATCTTGACTCCGACCTTGCACTGGCTCTGGGCCTGAGTGCTCGCGGACTCCTTCGCGCTAATCTGATTCTGTTCTACGAACTGGCTGGTCTTGTGAAGTCTGTCGATGAAGTCGACTGGGACGAAAGGGAAGGGGGGCTCAAGGTTGAGCGGCAGTTGAAGGTTGGATAATTCAACTTGTCGACGAAAGCCCTGCCGAGTCTTGATGAGCAAACTCGTTTATTGGCCTTGGTCAATCTAGCGAGGCGCAAGGGCATTGAGCTCTGCCGTGGAACCCTGAGCTACGGCAGTGGCAGGCGCGGGTCGACCTTCTGCGTCAGCTGGATATCCAAAGTGGCCAGGCAGAAAGTACATGGCCTGATCTCAGCGATGCAAACCTCCTAGACACGCTCGAAGAGTGGCTCACGCCGCACTTGGGTAAAGTCACGAAGCTCATCCATTTCCGCCAGCTGGATCTGACGCCGATAGTTAAAAACCTACTGCCTTGGCCGCTTTCGCGGGAGCGGGAGGCTCAGGCGCCTCAGTCGATCCAGGTGCCGTCCGGCTCGAGTATCCGTATCGACTACTCTTAGTATTCAACAATCCTCGCTGTGCGGCTGCAGGAGCTGTTTGGCCTGGCGGAAACCCCACGCATAGCGCAGGGCAAGCAGCCACTGATTCTGCATCTCCTGTCACCGGCTCGTAGGCCCGTGCAAGTTACCCAGGATCTCGCCAATTTCTGGCGCAGCACCTATGCGGAGGTGAAGAAAGATCTCAAGGCTTAGGTACCCCAAGCACTATTGGCCCGAAAATCCATTGGTGGCCGAAGCCTGCTCGTGCGAAGCCAAGAGGGACGTAGGGGAGTGGGGGGAAGCGGTTTTGCCGGCGTCGTAGCAGGAGGCGGTCGTTCCAAGCGTGACGTGTCACAACGATGATTTTTTTGACGTGAGGATCACGCTTGGGTAAGATTAATTTGTCGCTACAGACCGGAACCTCGAAAGAGGGGTAGCGATGCCGGGAACGAGCCTAGGTGAGTTCCTCCCAGCCAGTGAGCGGGATTTGAAAGGCTAGGCCGATATGTGATTCAGCAAAAAGCCCTACGGTGTGAACCGCAGGGCTTTTTTGCGTTATCCCCACTGCCTTTAGCCGGTAACAGCCTCGTTTACACGGAGACGCCCTCGTTTCGCTTTTCGAGAACGTAGCGAACGTTCAGCAGCTGCCCTTTAGTTGGCATGCCACCACGACCCCATGTTTCGACTTCATAGGCCGAAACAACATTGAGGCGTAGGAAATTATTCATATTTTGGGGCTTGCGGATTTCGAAAAAAATCGCATATTCATGAGTATCCAGGCAAAAGTACCGCCTGTTGTTTTTGCCAGCGAAGTGGGCCCTGACTTTCGAATCAATGAAGCGCCTGTCGATGTAGTCGATCAGTTGCTTGGAAAGAGCATACCGATTCGGGCAGAAGTAGCGTTCTTCCTTGGTCATCGGGTGGACAATCAGTTCCCCGTTTTCCTTGTTATCGGTGAAGCAGTGAAAACCGAACGTGAATTCGACGCTGACCTCGCTGGCACCCAGCTGGAATGTCCACACCGTTGGCTGCAGGTGAGCCATGCAGACTTCTTTTCCATTGATCGTCAAATTATCCCAGCGCATGTTCACGGCCACTTGTTTTCGGCCCACGAGAATATGCGATTAATGAGTGATGTCAATATAGTGGCCATTTGGCACCGCGCCCAGTAAGTACTGGGGTTCGGGTGCAGAAGCTAGCCGTGTGTGTCGAGGGTAGCTATGGGGGCGCGGGCAGAAAAGCGCATGTGGCCCACGCACAGGAATCCATTCAATTGAACACCCCATCACACGGCCAGGGAACCTCTAAATCATCTTCCGTGGTAGAGCGAGCTCGTCTGGCGCATCGCCTTCAAGAAAGCCCACTAGGTACAGGATATTCCCATCCGGTAACCGGCCTTGGGGGTGATCCTGTCCGCCACCTTCTCGCAGGGAACGGGTTGTGTAGCGCAGCGTGACGCCCAGTTCGCCGAGGCGACCAAGAAGGCCCTGGAGTTCCTCATAAACCTCAAGGCGTCCAGTGCGCGAGTAGTGCTCGGTACATTCGCGGTAGTCCCGCAAATAGTCTGTCAGCTCTGCAAAGGTGAGCGCCTGGTCTTGCGACAGCTCGCATGCCGGTTCGATGTAGTCACCTAGACTTTCCTCTGCCAGTTTGGCCAGGCAACGTCCTGACTCGGGCTTGTGAGCCTTGCTTACCACATAATCCTTCTCGAACTGCTCACGGGACGCCTGCAGTTGCTCGTCGGTAGGAATGGCCATGCGCTTGGTGAAAGCGTCAATGTCCTTGAAATCGAACGCCACAGCTACGGCGCGCAAAGTGTGAACGCTTGTTCCAGATCCAGCCTCAATGCGCTGGATTGTTCTTTCTGTTGTGCGAGCGAGCTGTGCAAGGGTGTCCTGAGACCATTGCCGAAGCTCCCGGAGATGCTTGATGACGAGGCCCAACTCGCTTTTGCTCAGTACGCGTTTTTCAGCTGTGTCGAAGATGCTCATGCCGTGTCTCCTGCCGCTTGGTGATGGGCCGAGTATGAACAACCATGAACAGTCGCGACACGACACATACCCGACAGGCTCTTCACGTCCGCTTCTCTTTTGCCCTCCAGTCCTCGGAATAGAGGAGTTTGTCACGGTGTAGTTGCAATACCATCTTGGCTTTCAGGATCAGCTGAGTTTTGCTATTGAATTTCTTAGCTTCGTCAAAAGCTAGGAAAATTTGCTTGTTTTTTAAGGAGGTGAGGATCTTGATGATATGTTGAGTGGCTGCGATTTCGATGTTTTTATATATCATCGAGTCATGTATGACGAATGGCAGGCGCGTGAGCGACAGCATTGAAAGGTCAAACCCAACAAGGCCCGCATATGATTTTCCAGTCCCAGTATCCATTGGCGAAGTAAAGCTGTAGGAGTTGGAGCTCTTAATGCGAAGCTGCGACGGGTTCCGTTCAGCCCCGTAAACAAGAGTGTTGAATTTTTCAAGCTTCTGATTAATGAGCCCCTCAATCTCGAGGAAAATTTTGCCATAGATAGCGTCTAAGCGTGTTTTTGCGGCTGCTTCGCTATTATCAATAGAGGCCTTTTGCTCAAAGAATTTATTTTCTTCCTTGGCCTTGTCGGTGACTTCTTTGAGCTCAAAAACCTTCGCAAACAAATCAGTAGGGGTGCCTTTGGCTTTCAGCGTGATTTTTATCTGTTGATCAAGGTCGATGATGGCAGCAGTGATTTCAGATTCTTTAATGAACAAAAGCTCAAGTTCACTTTTGAGTTCTTTGCTTACTAGCTTGCCGATTTTTTCGTGGAATTGCTCCACCTGTTTGAGGCGTTCGAGATTTGCCTCTGGGAAAAACTCGGCAACGAGGGCTATATTTGCGGTGAGACGAGGTGATACGCCGGAAATATCTCTCTCAAGTTTTTCTCTTCTAGCAGAAATGAGATTTTTCTTATTGATCATCTCATTTTTGTTTTGCTGGATGGCTCTTAACCTTTCGTCGAACAAGGCTTCGTATGCAGTGATGGCACCTGCGAAATTATCCTTGATGTCACTGATGGCTTGCGCATTGGTTTTGATGAGCTGCGTGTTGGATTTGTATCTGGCCGTCGTGATCCTTGGAATGATTTCCGCAGTCATCGACTTGTTCATTAAGCTTTTCTTGTCTTGCAGCGCCTGAAGTACAGCGCGCTCCACCGATACATCTCCGGTGCGACGAAATAGATCGACCAGCCTGGCCACTCCGGCGCTGAGTTTTTCTTTTGGATTTCCCGCCAACGGATGATCTGGATCAGCTTCGCCCTTGTTCCATATGCGAGCAAATGGGCCAACGATGGAACGGAAGGAACTTTCTAATTCAGAAAGGTCGTATAGGCTCTTAAGCTTTTCTCTATATGCATCGAGTGATATTTCGTCTTGTTTGACATGATTGGAGTCGCATACATCAATTACGTCTGGCTGCTCCGTAGACCTTGTTACATATAAGGGGGTGCCACTAAATTCAAATGTGATTTGGTATGAATGGTGGCCGAGAGCCTTGATAGCGCCGGCATCGTCCTCCAATAGGCTGCCGCCGCCCATTGCGAAGTCAATCACAAGGAGAGCTGATGATTTGCCAATGGAGTTCTTGGCTTCGTCATCTCCAAGGATAACGTTTAATCCAGGGTGAAATTCAACAGTGCTCTGATTGAATAGGTTGCACTTTATCTGCTTAAGCATATTCAATCACTCCAGACCCATCTCGGACGTCCAAGTATCCAAGAAAGTATAAAATATCCATAGCAGCGAGAAATTCTGATGCATCCAAGAAGTCGTCTTTTGTTCTTGTTAAAGCTTGCATTACGGTCTCTCCTGGCGCTTTGTCAGTGAGTATCGCAAGCATTTTAAAGATCGTTGATTCTTCAAGCTTTGTGAACTTGCTAGGGACTAACATCAAATACCTCGCAATTCTGCACGAAAAAAGACGTCAAAATCCTTGAGGCATCAATTGATTTGCCAGTCCTAGTGCTCATCCATTCAGAAATGTACTTAAAAACTAGGTCTTTGTTACTGGGGTTTAACTTATGCATTTCCCAGTAGTAGCTATTCACCTGGTTTTGTAAAATCTTTACTGTGGCTTGGTCTCGCATTTCCAAGATTCGCATTTCTTCGCGAATGGATACGAAGTAGTCAATCACGTCGTTGCGGATGTTTCGCTTAAGGAAATTACTGGCGCCTGTTTTCAACTTTTCGCTCAATTTCTTGGCGTCAAACTCAAGCTCGAGGCCTGACGTATCAATGTCATCAGGTTGAAAGCTGATGATGACTTCAAGTATCTCTTTTACTTCTTCTTTTAATGTGTGCTCGGCAATTGCTTTCCTTGCAGCTGCGTCTCGAATGAAACCATCCTTGATAGCTCGGATGTGGATATACTCTTCGATTTTGAAGTCTTTATCGAATTTCGTGTGACAGGTAGGGCAAAGGCATATGACATTGTTCAAGTCGTTGATATCTGCTGGAACGGGAAATCCCGTTAAAGCCAGTGCTTGAACTGCTGTCGGGTTTAGGGGGTAGATATGGGCAAGTTCATATCCTTTCGAGGTCTTGGATCCGGCCTTCTTGAAAAGAATTGGTTGAGTACAAAGAGGACATGCTCCTCGCGTCTCTCCGTACAAGATACTATGCTCTTCTGGGCTATATTTTACCCGGTCGTTTGCCATATTTAACCTTCAAACCTAGATTATCGTCGCTCTAGTCGCAGTTGATTGCTGCCTACCGGGAGTAATTTTAAGGAATGGCACAAGAGGTGGAACAATCTCGCTGGAGCGACAGCAATGCCGGCCCCAAAATAGTTTGGATATCAGTGAGAGAGATGGCTGCGTAGCCATGCTCGCGCCTTGTGAGAGCGACGGGGCGCTTACCCAATCTACCTGTTCCAAATTCGACATTCCCTGTGCCTGACTCCACCTTTGAGCAGAAACATACCATTTTGCCATCGTCGTCGGTATATCCCCATCACGCGCTTGGGGTGGGATGGCCGGGTCGAAGCTCGCGGGATAATCGCTCCACCGGTGATGTCTGATCTGGTCAAACTGGCAAAGGTAAGCATGAGAATGATGTTGAAGCTTCTGTCGCGTATGTGGAACACCATCATTCCCGACCGCCGTCCTGAGTTGGAAAAACAGCGTGAGCGCGAGGTCATCGAGGCGGTGAACAGCCAAGACGCTCAGGGTGACACCGGATGGCAGCATGTCTATCGACCCATAGGAGATACGAGAGCAGGTGCTGGAATCGCGGGAGCGGCTGAATCACTTCGTCCGTAGGCCATGGCCTGCAACTCGGTCAGGATTGATTACAGGATGCGTAGTACCTAGGCAACCTCGGCGTCCCACAAGGCCTCACCTCCCGAGCGTGGTGCTGGTGAGCAAGCTTCGACCAAATAACGAATCTCCTCCTTCCCGACAGCAGGCAGGCTAGAAAATGGACTTGCTCACACCTCTTTTCGATCAAGACAAGCTTCATCAGCACTTCAAGACGATTTCCGATGGACGAGTTGGTCGGCATTACCAGCGCGATGAGATCCTACGTTGGATGGATGGTTTTCCAGACAGGGATAACAAGTTCGTCAAGGAATTTCAGACCACCTTCAACTCGAGCTTTTGGGAAATCTATCTTTACGCGACTTTCCGCGAGTACGGTTTCTCGTTTGACTGGAAGCATGCCGCGCCTGACTTTTTGGTCACCGCAGCAGACACGACGTTTACGGTAGAGGCCACCACAGCAAACCACGCAGCCGATGGAACGCCGGAATGGGGCGAGCCCCTGACGCCCGAGTTTTTTGAAAACATCGAGTCCAATGAGCTCAATGGTATCGCCATCATTCGCCTTGCCAACGCATTCATGAGCAAGTCCACGAAGTACCTGGAAAAATACACGAATCATTGTCACGTGAAGGGGCGTCCGTTTGTTCTTGCCATTGCGCCGTTTGAGCAGCCGGGATTCCACCTACAAGCTTATCGGCCTATCGAAGCTTTGTTGTTCGACCTCTATGTGGATGAAGCCGAATACCTAGCGAACCCGGAACGCTTTCCGAATGGCCCCGTGGTGAAATCCCTAGGCAGTGTGGAGAAGCACAACGGGTCAGAGATTGAGCTCGGCCTGTTCCAAAATCCCCGATTCCGCCACATCAGCGCGGTGGTGTTCAGTCATTTGGCCACCTGGGGGAAAGTAGATGCCATGTGCGGAAATCCAGATGCGATCATCAGTTCGATCTGGTCGACTCCTGAGGGCATGAAGCGGGCTGTGGTTCGAGCCAGCGAAGGCCCAGAGAAAATCACCGATGGGCTGCGGATTTATCACAATCCATACGCCACGAATCCTTTGCGGCTAGGGGTGTTTCGAAAGGAGGGAGTGGTGCAGTTCTGGGGAAACCATGAGACTCACTCACTGCGCCAAGAGCAGGCTGAAAACTGCCTACAATCCCGGACTGCAATGACGTTCCTCAAAGGCAGCGACAAAGTCTTCGAGGAGCAGGGCGTACCGTAGCGGTACTACCCTGCTCTCTACCAAATAAATCGCAGAATGGGTAGTACTCGCGATGGCGTACTCAGCTGTCTCCTCAGAATGCCACAGGCGTCTGCCCGGCTAAGATATCGTCATCTGCACGAAACCTGGGCATAGTAATCATTCGTACTCACGCATAAGGGGCGTGTGACGATCAAGGAGGACGAATGGAACAAAATAAGCGTGAGAGAAAGAAACCGCGAGGCAGTGCTGTAACTTTGCAGGTCGGCCCTGACGGTGCTGTATGTGTAGAGCAAGAGCTGCCCACAGGAAAGCCCGAAATTGAACTGCATTTCGCTCAGATGTTCTGCACGGATAATCAAGGGATGAGGCCGCATTTCAAGCGATTTGGGCGCTTTGATAACCTGTGTGCTCAGGAGGAAAATGATCTCGATTTCACAGTGGAAACTGACCTTGGAGTGAAGTGGCTTGAACTCGCCGAGTTTGCTCCCATCCAGGAGGTCGGACACTATAAAGATTCCACCGGCAGCTGGAACGGCGCTGAATTGGCTGAGTTGTTCAAGAGGCTGGTCAAGAAGAAGAACGGCAAGCTTTATGGTGGCAGCGTAATTCTCATGGTGTACGCGACCCATGATCATTTCTGGGTTCCACCTCCCATTATTAGAATGATGCCGTCGATGCTAAAAGACGAAGGGCTCACCTTGGAAGCCGTATATATGGTCTCGCCGCATGGAACCACCACGGAGGCCTGGCCGGGCGATCCGGATAGTGAAGGCCCAATGGGCTTAGGGAATGTTCGCCTTGGTATCCCTCCACTCGCGTAAATAGAGGTGTTTGCTTGTGGCAGGCTCACTGATTTACCTGTCGAAGCACGGCAGGTTTCCCACACACGCAGCCGAACACATGGTAAAGGGACTCCCACTTGACGAACTCTTCGAGATCCTATCCCCCACACAGGGTAATGGTACACGCCTTTCCATACGTGAACATGCAATAGGGACTTTTATGCAGCCGGCGATTAGCCGTCATGTGAGAGGCGATAGGTTGAAATTTCAGGTCGCACGGTTTCCTAGCACTAACGCTGAAGTGAGGCAAGTTGGAACTTCTTTGGTGGTGCCCCCATTTTCTTGCTTATTACGCCAATCCAGTCCATTCAATTATCCTTGGGGGACATTGTGGCGGAATTGCTGCCTTAAGTTTCAATCCTTCCGCCAGTACCTTTGAACAGTCGATGTAGGCAAACCCAGTTCGCGTGCAGCTTCGGCTTGCGTCAAGCCCCGCTTTTTCAGTTCAACAACGGCCCTCACCCTCTGGGCATCCGCTCGAGTTCCTCGAGAGCGCTTTTTCAATGCGCCGTCTTGAATCTGATCTTCCATGATTTTAAGGCCACCCGATTCGATGAAACCTTGAAGCTCTTTTTGCGCATTTTTTATCAAATGTTCAGGAGCCTCTTTGTCACGGATCGCCAGGCACAACGCCAATAGAGTCAGAAGGTTGATATCGAGCGTTTCGGCGATCTTCACGAGGGTCGGTAGCGTCGCCTGGATTTTCCCTTGTTCGAGCAAGCTAAGGTTGCTCTGGCTGATGGTTCCCGCAAGGGCCTCATAACCCAATCCTTTCATTTGCCGGATGGCGCGCAGCGTGACGGCTAGCTCTTCCTTCACGTTCAGTTTCTCAAAATGAAGGATAGAGCCATACTCGCAATGGCCCACCAAATATCTATAATTGTTAATGGTGGGATATTTGCTTATGATGGCCATCCAATAGGATGCATACCGCCACGGGATCGCGTGTCGTTCGGCAGCATCCCTATCCGGTTGCCAGAAGCATGAGCAGGGTCAATCGAGGGCTGCCTTACGCTGAGCCTATTCAGAGCTTGGCAGGATTTGGAATGGGGTTTATCTGCAGTGTTTGTAACCAACAGCAGCAATTTGCAGGGGCAATTTAAAACTCCAGACGGTATTCGGATGCTCTGGAAATCCATGGATATCAGTCGGTGCGAGTACTCGTTTCTGGTTGAGGGAATGGGATTGGAGGATGGGGACTTTAGCCCGGTCGCGCATCTAGTTACGGATGTAGAGACCGTTCAGATGATGCGTGAAGCGGAGCAGGGTGAGTTCCTGATCGTGACGAACATCCATCTCATACTTCCACCTACAAAGTGCGAGCAGGGGGCATACGCGATGGAGCTTCTCTCTGAAATTCGCATCCAGCCTGGCACCGAGGAAAACCCCGTCTACGAGTTCATAACCGGCGCGGGCCATATCTACACCAGTGCACGCACATGATGGTTCAAACACTGGAGGCTCCATGTCAGTAACACTGGATGAGATAGCTCAGTTTTTTTATGGAAGCGGGGAAGTCGTTCTTGGTTGGCATGGCGCGCAAGAAGAATTAATAGCGCTTGCCGAACAGACTTTTCCGGGAAAGCCTTTCTGCCTAGTGAAGCAATGGATCATCGCTGATCTCCAGCTCACACAGGCGGAGCAGGATCGTCTCGCATCAATGGGGCTGCTACCAAAAGCTGTTTATGCCCATGAGGTCGTCGAGGACAGCCGTCGACGTTTTTCTGCCGGCCACTGGGTGCGCACTAACTTCGGAATTTCGCATGACCACCCGTACATGTTTGAAACCAAAAGCACCGTCTACCTATTGCTCGGTGATGGTGTGAGAAAGCCCGCAGCGCTGAGTACCGTTTTCTCGTTTCGAGCGTAACTGACCCAACACTTTCACCCACGCTGCCATTCAGGCAGTGCGATTAGCCACGCCTTTAAAAATTGCAGGAGCACCGTTTTGATTCGATTTGATTGCCGGCAGGTCACTGGAGTGATCGAGAAGCCACGAGTGATTGGTACTGCGCAGGGGGTTATGACCGCGCGCATCGTTATCGATGGGCAGGTGTTGCCGAATGTTTTGCTGCCAGGAATGATCTTTGAAGAGATTGAGGCGGGGGAGCGAGTGACCCTGTACGGCATCTTCACGAAGAAAAAAGACAAGACTGCAAACACAGCCACCATCTACGCCATTAAGGGCGAGAACGGCAAGCTGGTAGCTGCGAGGCAGTACCAGATCAAGGTGCCGGTGATGTTGATGGTCTACTCAGTACCCTTGATGATCTTGGCGTTTATTGCAGGGTGCTTCCTTACTCCCTATCCGATTCATCTAGTTTCCGGAAGCGTTGACCCTGATTACCTAGTTAGGACGACCTTCGTTTGGGCGTTCTGGGAGGGGATCTTGGCAGGGTTGGTCATGGTGGGGATTGCGGTCAATTGGATCAGGATGAGCAATGACCCGGAGAGTTGGGCTGCGATTGACGCTGCATCGCTGTCTCAACGCTTCAGCAAGGCATTCAAATAAGTGCTTCACAGCCTGGCTTCCCCCTTGGTGGAGGCCTTCTAGGCGAAGGGGAGGTGTCACATGCAAATCGATGATCTCGAGCGCGAACGGCGTCGCAAAGCAGTTGCTGAGGTTCTTGGTTGTCAGGCACTCGAAGGTGTGAGGCATTCCTCTGCGCACCTTGCTGAGATGCAGCGATATGCCGATGGCCTCGTAAGTCTTGACGAGCTGCTGGCGGAGTTGATGACGAGCATACGGCAGTGCGCTCCGCGGTAAGTAGCTAACTTCCAGGAAGGCCGGCTTTGAGAGATCTTTACCGTGCTTGATTCGAACTGCCCGACAAGCAGCCGGCTAACGCCGAATGATCGAGTTCTATTTCTCGATTTTGATGGGGTGCTGCACCCGGACGACGTATACCGTACCCGGAGCGGTTTGGAATTGCGTGCACCTGGGCAACTCATGATGCATGCCGGAATACTGGTAGCGATACTGAAGGATTTTCCTCAAGTCAGACTCAGCTTATCGACAAGCTGGGTGCGCATCCTCGGTTACCGCCGTGCACGCGCCGCCTTGCCTCCAGAATTGCAGGCGGTCACCGTGAGCAGTACATGGCATTCAAGAATGCCCAAGGCGCCTTATGAGGGCTATGACATGCACAGCCGCTATCAGCAGATCCATGCTGCAGTAACCAGGGCAGGCCTGACGAATTGGCTCGCCCTGGATGATGATCCTTATGAAAGTTGGCCAGATCACGATCGACGGTTGATTCGGACTGATCCTGACTTGGGCATTAGTACGGTGCCGACCCAAGAGGAGTTACGGCTCAAGCTGAGAGCCATGATGGGGACGTGAAAACACTCCCCGAAACGCTTAGGAATTGCTAAAGGCATGAGTTTATTACCTCAGTACCCGTATTCATTCAGCAATTTGCGCAGGAATTCACGCCGCCTTTGAGCGATGCACAGAATGAGGAAATCACGCTCGTAGTCCTTGGTCGAGAGGTGCCCAGCATCTACAAGACCATGGATATAGCCTTCCGCTTTGCCTCTCGCTTCGAGCAGTGCCTCTATTGTGGTGCTTTGGTAAATGTCTTCAGCCAGCAGTCGCCACCGTTTCTTTTGGCGCTGCCCGACTGGGTCATTCGAAAACTTTGGAGCGTTGATCAGGGTGTTGAAATCGGCACGTGCGTCAGGTGTGTTCAAAGCGGGTTCTCAGAACAGTGATATCTGTACCGAGGTTATCATGCGCATATCTAACGGCCTGCTGTTGGCTGGCTTACGTAGGCGCTGTCGCGAAGGAACGATTTTAACGATGGCGCAGGCTTTCGATGGCGGCTGTGAAACCTGGAGTTCGATATGGGTCACCTCAGCTTAGAGGACATCTATCCTGATGACGTAGAAAAATACGGCCATATGCGGGTAGGAATGACCGATCTCTATGTAAAAGACAATCACGCCACTTATGGTGTGGTCACGCGTGGCGAATACCGGGAGCTGACCAGCAGATTGCTGCGTGACGAAGCGGTGCAAATGATCATCAGCGACAAACTGGCCGCATTACCCGAGGACTACGATCCATGGATTTGGCGGATCGAACGCAATCGCGCTTTAAGCGCTCGATATGGGGACAAATTCGATCCTTGGGGAGACGACTGATAGCGCCCACATGCCGCAACTGGAATTACCGCATCCCATTCCCGATTGAACGTGTTGCGGAGTAAAGCCTAAACGCTGGCAAACTCGCCTATCCGCTTTGTCCTTTTGAATTTGCCCTGGGAAACAAATTCTTCCCAGGCGAGAGCAGCTAGCCGGCAAGCTAAGGCGCACCTCCTTCATAGAGGTATTGATCTGAAACGAGCTCCAGCATCTCAAACCCAATTACACACCCATTTACACCCATTTAGCTAAAGCGATTTCAGGCGAGGGGATCCAGCAGGGAAATCAGGCGCGGCTCGATGCTGTCGGGTTGTATCTCGAGAATTGCCAGCGTGACCGGCAATTTTAAACGCCGAGGGCCGGCGCTACCAGGGTTCACGTATAGACGATCGCCGCGCCATTCTATGCGCGGTTTGTGGGAATGGCCGGTGATGATGAGCTTTATGTCTGGATCCAGATCGGCGGGGACGTCGGCGATGTCGTGGATAAGGAGGGTATGCCAGCCGTTGAGAGTGCAGGTCAGAAGGTCGGGGAGATCTTTGGCCCATGGGCTGCTTAGATCATTGTTTCCGCGCACGGCGTGGACGGGGGCAATTTTGGACAACTGGGCGAGGATGTCCGGGTTGCCGATGTCGCCGGCGTGGATGATCAGGTCACAGCCTTGAAGCGCGCCGATGGCTTCGGAGCGGAGGAGATTATGAGTATCGGATATTACGGCGGTTTTCATGGGCCAATTCTCCGTGGACGTTTCGGGTAGGAGTGACTGTTTTCGACCCCATAGCAGCTCATCAGCGCTTCGAAGCGCTGTATCACTTCCACACACGTACCGGCATGAATGATAGACGTCTCAGGATCGTGAAACGCTTAAGTGGCGTTGACAGCGTCCTGCGTTAATCTACTGCCTTCGCGCCCCAGGAATGCCTTGCTGTGTTAAATGAAATTTTTTCGAGGTGGATGCCGTCTCAGGAGATACTCTCAGGGAGAGCCAAGACGCCGATAGCAAGCGCGTTTAAGCACAGGTATTGAGGATGAAGCATGTTGAATGTTGACGAGTTCCCCAAGGACACTTGGGAACCCAGTGAGTACGAGAGTCTGGTCGCCATGGGGCCCCATTCGCTCGATGTCATTCCAGGGGCAATTTACCTCTGTGACCGCGACGGGTGGCTGGTCAGATTTAATAGCGAAGCGGTCAATCTGTGGGGAAGAACGCCTGCTTTGGGTGTCGACGGCGACCGCTATTGCGGCTCATACCGACTTTATACGACAAACACCACGCCATTAGCGGTTGACGAATGTCCGATGGCCTCCACGCTCAACGCAGGCCTGTGTGCGCGTAACCAGGAAGTCTTGATTGAGCGACCGGATGGTTCGCGTTTCGTCGCACTCATGAATATCCGCACCCTTAGAGACCGGCGTGGGGAAATCCAAGGCGCGATCAATTGCTTTCAGGACGTCTCGGCGCACCACGCAGCAGCCGAAGAACTGCGACGCCAAAGCTCCGATCTTGAAGACTTTTTCGAAAACAGCGCCGTCGGCCTTCATATTGTCAGCGGCGAGGGCATTATCTTGCGGGCCAATAAAGCGGAGTTGTCGCTGCTGGGGTATTCCGCAAACGAGTACATTGGCCGTCACATCACCGAATTTCACGTTGACGAGCCGGTGATAGGAGACATCCTCAATAAACTCGGAAGCGGTGATTGCCTGAAAAGTTATCCGGCGCGTCTGAGGGCTAAGGACGGCACCATCAAACATGTCGCGATTACCTCTAACGGGCGATTTGAAGACGGTAAATTCTTCAACACACGTTGCTTCACTGTTGATGTGACGCGCGTGCATGAAGCTGAAGTTGAACGCCAGGAGAGCGATGATCGGCTCGCCGCTACCTACGAGGCCGCGACCATCGGAATTGCCGAGGCGGGAGAGGATGGCCGCCTACTCCGGGTGAACGATGCCCTTTGCACCATGCTAGGTCGCTCTCGCGAGCAGCTGCTGGCGATGACCTTTTTTGATTATACCCATCCGGATAGCGTTGAGCAGGACACAGAATTATATGCACGGCAGGTGGCAGGTGACCTGGACAACTATGTGTTGCGCAAAAGGGCCATGAAGCTTGATGGCCAGCCGCTTTATCTCGATATTCATAGCTCGTCGGTAAGGGCTCCTGACGGCACGTTCCGCTATGGTGTGCGCGTAATCCAGGATGTGACGCTGGCCCGAGAGATGGAGAACCGGTTGCGAGAAAGCGAGCGCCACATGCGCAATCTACTAGAAGCGCTGCCGGCGGCCACCTACACCACTGACGCTGAGGGGCGCATCACATTCTATAACCGTGCGGCAGTCGAGTTGTCGGGGCGAACGCCGCAATTGGGCGACCTGTGGTGCGTAAGCTGGAAATTGTTTAACACCGATGGCACCTATCTTCCTCACGACCAATGCCCGATGGCCGTGGCCCTCAAGGAAAATCGGCCTATCCGGGGCGTCGAGGCCATCGCGGAGCGTCCGGATGGCACCCGCGTGCCATTTGCACCTTATCCGACTCCCCTGCATGATGCGGATGGAAACCTGATCGGCGCCATCAACATGCTGGTGGAAATCACCGAGCGAAAGCAGGCAGAAGAGCGACAAAAAAACCTCATTGACGAACTGAATCATCGAGTCAAAAACACGCTGGCTACGGTTCAGTCCTTGGCGGCCCAGACAGCGCGCAATGCACAGGATGCCAAGGATGGGTACACCCGGTTCGAAGCTCGGCTGCTTGCATTGTCTCGTGCCCACGACCTGCTGACGAAGCGGCATTGGGGCCTTACTCCGCTGGATCAGCTGGCCCATGAAGTGTTAATGCCGGTATTTGGCCATGAGCCAGGCCGCATCGAGATCACCGGTGATGAGATCAACGTTGACACCCGCGTCGCACTGAATCTCACCATGACGCTCAATGAGCTGGCAATCAACGCCCTTAAATACGGGGCTATGTCCAGCGAGAGGGGGACACTTTCCGTTAGGTGGAGTCTTCAACCCCAACCGAGGGGCGCGCTACTCACCGTGAACTGGCGCGAACAGCGCGGCCCCTTAGTGTCCACGCCAGAGCGCGAAGGATTGGGTTCGCGGTTGATGAAACGCTGCATCGAGCGCGATTTAGGTGGCTCCTTTGAGCTCGACTTCGCCAGTGAGGGCGTTCACTGTCGCTTCTCGTTTATGATCGTCGGGAACAAAGCGTGACCTCGTTTATAGGAATCAGGGTGCTTCTGGTTGAAGACGAGGGCGCCATTGCCATGCTAATCGAGGAAATGCTCGAAGATTTGGGGTGCACGGTGGTTGCTTCCGAGGCCCAATTAGCGAAGGCCCTGCACGTAGCAAATGTGGTGGATGTAGACTTGGCGATTCTGGACGTGAACTTGGCTGGAGAGCGCGTCTTTCCGATAGCCCAGATTCTGCGCGCACGCAACATCCCTTTTTTATTCAGTACAGGCTACGGCGCCAGCGGCCTGCTGGGAGAGTTTGCCGACTGTCCAGTCCTGCATAAGCCGTTTTCGGAAACCGATCTTCGGTTAAAAATCGCAGTAACGCTGAGACGTTAGATTAATAAAGCCTTTTTTGGAAAACGCCTTGGTTTTGATGGTGTACTCGCAGCTGCCCGACTCGTAATGGCTGCTTGCTGATAGGCATGAACGGCAGCTATTGTGCAGCCGTTCAAGGCTGATCGTTTCTGCGGCGGTAGATGCCCATCTCGTGGTCGCTACCTGGCGCTCACCGTCCACAACTGATCCAGCTTCGTCGTATAACTCTGGCTCATAAGCTCCCGACGCATCGCCCATCCAGGCGTTGCAGGCACGCTGGCTAAACGCAGCACTCCCTTTCCCCAGCGGCCATTAATCTCATCCAGCACACCCATCACCTTGTCTGCCATCGCCGGCTGGGATTGCGCGAACAGGTCATCGGTGAATTCGCCAGGCTGGCGCAGATCCATCAGCAGCACTTCCGCCTTGCTGTACTTGTAGCCGGGACGGAAGAGACGATTGACCGCTTCGGTCGCAGCCTTCGTCATCAGCCGCACGTCGTTGGTCGGGTACGGCAACTCCACCAAGGCGCCATTGGCATATTTCGCTTCCTCAGGATTGAACATGCCGGTGCGAATGCTCACGCGGATCTTCTTGCACAGCGAGTTTTGCGCTCGCAGTTTTTCCGCCGCGCGTTGGGTGTAGGTAGCGACCGCTTCCTTGATCGGCTCAATCTGCGTGAGCCGGTTGCCGAACATCCTGCTGCAGCAGATCTCCTGCTTGGGTGGATCAGCTTCACCCAGTTCCAGGCATGAGGTGCCGGCCAGCTCGCGAGCAGTCTTCTCGATCACCACGCTGAATTTCTGCCGAAGCATCCATGGATCGGCTTTCGCCAAGTCCATGGCGGTCTTGATGTCCATCGTTTCCAGGTGAGCCTTCATGCGCTTGCCAATGCCCCAGACCTCGCCGACGTCGGTGTTGCGCAGCGTCCAGTCGCGTTTGAACGGATCGCACAAATCCACTACGCCGCCGGTGATGTCGAGCAGCCGTTTGGCGGTATGGTTGGCGAGCTTGGCCAGTGTCTTCGTGCGCGCGATCCCCACCCCGACTGGAATGCCTGTGCGCTTGAGAAGAGTGGAGCGCATGTGCCTGCCAAATGCGGACAGATCTCCAGGCATGCCAGTCAGATCGGCAAACGCTTCATCGATGCTGTAGACCTCAAGCGCTGGCACCATCGATTCGATGATAGTCATGACGCGCTCGCTCATGTCGCCGTACAGAGCGTAATTACTGCTGAAGGCCACGATCCCATGCCGGCGTAGATGGTCTTTGATTTGGAAGTACGGCTGGCCCATTTTTACGAACGGCTTGGCGTCGTAGCTACGCGCGATCACACAGCCGTCGTTGTTGGACAGCACCACGATAGGTGTCTTGGCGAGGTCGGGTCTAAAGACGCGCTCGCAACTCGCGTAAAACGAGTTGCAGTCGATCAGGGCGAAGACAGGCTCACGTATTGTCATGATCGCGCACGCTGTATTTCACAACGCCCCAGATCACAAGCTCATCGCCTTCCATGACATGTCTAGCCGGATATTTTGGGTTCTCTGACACAAGCAACACGGCGTTCTCGCGCAGAAGCAGGCGCTTGCAGAAGGGCTCCGAATTCAACGCGGCGATAACGATATCGCCACTGACCGCTTCGATGCTTCGATCGACGATCACCATATCCCCGGAATAGATGCCCGCGCCCTGCATGCTATCCCCATCAATCCTCACCAAATACACGTGCGGCGCCCTGATATCGAACAGCTCATCCAGGGAAATGTGCTTTTCGATGTGGTCAGCCGCTGGGGAAGGGAAGCCCGCCGGTACCTTGGATGAATAAAGGGGCAGCTGCTTACCGCCGGTAGCGAGTGGGCCGAGGAGGGTGATGCTCATGATGCAAGCCTTAGGAGGTTAACTGTACATGCATACAGTTAACGATTTGGTTCGCTTGCGGTCAATCTCATAGGCACGACAATTCGACGGGTGACAGCATGTGCGGACGCTACTCGATCTACGAATCGATGGATCACTACCTCAAGGCGCTTGCGCCAAGGCAGTTGGTGATCAATGGCTATGACCTCTGGCCAGTCGAGCGATACAACGTCGCCCCGTCGACGCGGGTGGAAATCATCCGGCCGGTTCAGGATGGCTTGAGCATTGATAAGGTCAGATGGGGCTGGGCGCCATTCTGGGCGAAGGGAAAGCGTCCTGACCCAATCAATGCAAGAGTCGAGACCGTCATCACCGGCAGGTTTTTCAATCAGCTATGGCCAAACGGACGCGTACTCGCGCCGGCGAACGGCTGGTTCGAATGGGTCAAGGATGAAGAAGATCCCAAGAAAAAACAGCCGTACTTCATTACTCTGAAAGAGCAAATTCCGATGTTCTTCGCAGGGTTGGCCGAGGTGCACGAAGGTATGGAACCGGATGATCGCGACGGCTTTGTCATTATCACCGCCGCGAGTGATGAAGGCATGGTCGATATCCACGATCGCAAGCCCTTGGTGTTATCGCCTGAGCACGCCCGTGAATGGGTCGATCCCGACACTTCACCTGAACGAGCTCGCGAACTTGCAATGGAGCACTGCAGGCCTGCTATGGATTTTCATTGGTACAAGGTTAGCAAGGAGGTGGGGAACGTTCGTAATCAGGGCTCACATTTGATTAAGCCGCTATCACTGGCGTCAGACGTTGACGACTGATTAGCCCGTGACATGATCGCAACTCAGTTGTCCAATGACAACGCAGTGTGAATGTTCAAACCTTTTGATTGTATTTACAAAGTGCGACGCCACCATGCAGCGCTGGGCTTGCAAAGAATAGGAGGCGCTCCCGTGCCTATGGCTACCGACGCGGCGATCACACATTTCAGACAAAGTCTCGCTGGCTTGCGAAGAGCTCCAAGCCGAAGCGATTTTGACAAACGCCATGCTTATCTCCTCGGCTATTGCGAAGCGCTGTTGATTATCGGCGTGATCGACAGATATCAATGGCGAGCTTTTATGGACGACATCGACGACCAGTGCCGAGCTAGGAACGGGGCGGTTGCACCCACTACCTCGATGCCAGGATGGTCTGCAAAAGACTACCTGTAGCCTCGTACATGCTCCCTACGCGTGAACCAAAAGCAAAGCTGGTTCGCTTGCATCAACCTTCGTGTGTATATCGACTCATGACAAGGCTAAAGCGCGGGGTCTCAAGAAGGATTCTTGTGGAACCGATCCTATTCGTGACCTGCAATGCTTAGCTAGCTACACTGCGTGCTGCGCCTGAAATTCTTTTGGGCCATCCGGAGCGTCATGCATGTCCGTCCAACATCGTAACAACGTGAACGTGCTCGGTGATGGCCCGGCAACTCTCGTTTTTTCCCACGGGTTCGGCTGCGACCAAACCATGTGGTGTTACCTCGTCGAGCATTTTACGAATCGATTCAGGATTGTTCTTTATGATCTTGTCGGCGCGGGACAGTCTGATCTCACGGCTTATGATTCGGAAAAGTACAGTTCGTTAGACGGTTATGCGCAAGATCTGGCTGAAGTCATCAATGAGTTCGCCAGTGGCCCAGTCATAGTGGTCGGTCACTCCGTCAGTGCCATGATCGGCCTATTGGCAGATAGGGCTCACAGCGACCGCATCGCTGCTCACGTGATGATTGGCCCTTCACCTTGCTATGTCGACTCCGGGGATTACGTCGGGGGATTCAAGCTCGAGGACATCCACTCATTGCTCGATACCCTCGATAGCAATTATCTCGGCTGGTCTAGCACCATGGCCCCCGTCATCATGGGGGCTCCCGGTCAACCGGCTCTTGGTGAGACGCTGACGAACAGCTTTTGCCGTACTGATCCGGAAATCGCCAAGCAATTCGCTCGGGTGACGTTCATGTCAGATAACCGGGATGATGTAGTCGGCCTAGAAACTCCGACGCTGATATTGCAGTCCACCGATGACATCATCGCTCCTGTTGCCGTGGGCGAATACCTGCACCGGATGATGCCCAACAGCACGCTCTGTCTGGTAGCCAATGTCGGTCATTGTCCGCATATGAGTGTTCCCAGCGCCTGCTCGAATGCCATGGACAACTTTCTTTTGCCATGGACTGAAGGCGGCGATGGCCGGTGAAATGTCCCTGATCCCCAATCCTCAGTCGCTTTTCGACGACGCGCCTTGCGGCCTGGTCGTTACCCGGGAAGACGGCAACATCCTGCGCGCGAATAAGACGTTCTGTACCTGGATCGGTTGGGAGAGCGCCGATCTGGAAGGCCGGCGCTTTCAAGACCTGCTCACGATGGGCGGGCGGATTTTTCACCAGACACATTGGTCTCCGCTGATACAAATGCAAGGCTCGGTGTCTGAGGTGAAACTGGATCTGGTTCGTCGCGACAAGACCTTGATTACCATGCTGCTCAATGGCGTTCGTCAGCAGCACGAGTCCGGCGTCGTCCATCAGTTGGCCTTGTTCTGTACCACCGACCGGGATAAGTACGAACGTGAGCTATTGAAAGCTCGACAATTGGCTGAAGGGCTTCTTGCGAATAAAGTGGCGGCTGAAACAGCGTTGTCACATACACAGATGGAGCTGAAGAAAGCTTATGAAAAAGCTCAGCGTCGCGCGTTATTTGCTGAGCAAATGGTTGCCATCGTTAGCCATGACCTCAAGAATCCACTGACGGCGATCAAAATGGCTGCAGAGATTCTTGGTCGGAAAATGCCTGACGGGAAAGAAAAGCTGATGCTGAGCCATATCAGCAGCTCTACAGATCGGGCGCATCGAATGATCACTGATCTTTTGGATCTTGCTTCGGCAAGAGTCGGACGAGGTATATCCATTTCGCGGTCAGCCGTAGATCTGCATTCTGTGGTAGCTCAAAGCGTCGCAGAGCTACGAGTGGCCTTTCCAGAGGTCGATATTAAGCACCTATCGGTGGGGCAGGGAGATACCGAACTTGACGCCGACCGCATACAGCAAATAGTTGGTAATTTGGTCGCGAACAGTGCGGCCTACGGCGCCCCGCAAAAACCTATCACGGTCATTTCCAACCTTGATGCTAACCGGGCGAGCATTTCGGTTCACAACTTCGGCCCGGCTATTCCTGAGTCCGCTCGGCCCAGGCTTTTCGAACCGATGACTCGAGGTACAGAACAGGACGGACAGAACCGTAGCGTGGGGCTTGGTCTCTTCATAGTCCGGGAAATTGCTCTGGCACATGGGGGCGATACTTCTGTGCAATCGACTACTGACGAAGGCACTACGTTTACGGTGGATTTTCCCAGGATATCGTCACTCTCGGGCGCCGAGGGATAAGGCAAAACCTCTGTGCATTAGCCGAGTATCGATCAGTAGCCTTCTCCGAATAGCCATAGCTGCGAGAGAAGAGTTTCTGAAGGCTGTAGTGCAAAGGGCGATGTTGCTTTCACAGCTTCGCCCCTGTCACATGATAGCGCTTTACTTGGACTCCATTGTTGCCGCTTGATTACCACCTTGCTCGGCAATCTTCGACAATTTGTCGTCCGTAGCCTTTTCTTCTGCAAGTGTTGCGCTGAGCAGCTTAGCGGCATCAGTCAAATTCAAATGCTTTGCCATAGCGATCAAGGTGCCGTAACTGGCGATTTCGTAGTGCTCAACCTTTTGCGCGGCGCCGATAAGACCCGCATCCAGAACAGCACCTTTTTCGATTTCCTCCAGAAGCTCTTTGGATTCCTCGACCAGTCCTTCCATCGCTACACATTTCATGCGCTTAAGCTTTAAGCCAGTCAATTCAACGAGCTGATCAATCCGCTCAATCTGTCCTTGGGTTTCCTCCAAGTGCGCGTTGAAAGCTTCAGCCAGGAGAGGGTTGGTCGCCGCACGTGCCATACGGGGAAGGGCGCGAGTAATCTGTTTCTCAGCGCTGTAGATATCGGAAAGTTCGTGGATAAACAGGTCTTCAACCGTTTTTCTCGCCATCTTATTTCTCCTCTCCACTGTATGAGTCTCGGTGTCGAGACGCCTCATTTGCATGCCACGGGTGTGGGCTGCATGAACAAATGACCTGTCGTTCGAATTGGGCGTTCAAATTTTGTTAGTGCTGAAACGAGGCGAAGCGGGCATGCTCAAACCCGACAGACGGTTGAAATGTAATAAAGTATTTCGAGCTTTTATGCGGTCAACAGACTGTGTTTATCCAGAGTGCGTGTTATGAGATTCTCCCTTTTTTGCCAATCACTATCCAATTGGGCAGGCAGCCCCAAGACCTTTTTAAGCGCGATACTGTTGATCATTGCCTGGGCGGCGACGGGCCCATACTTCCACTACAACGATACATGGCAGCTCATCATCAATACGTCGACCACAATCATTACCTTCCTGATGGTGTTTCTGATTCAGAACACCCAGAACCGTGACAATGACATACTACATTTGAAGATCGATGAGCTTATACGAGCTACTCATGATGCGCAGAATGCCACGCTGGGTTTGGAGCAAATGGGGTCGAGTGAGCTCAGAAAACTCCGTGAGCAATACCGCACGTTAGGTGAAGCGGGCCAGATTAAGGTTGACTCAGCACGCAGTGATGATCATCGCTAGAGTATCCATCCGTAAATCTGAGATATTATTTCATACGAACCTTCACCAACCGTCGAAAGAGAATGTCCATGTCCAAGCTCGCAGAATACCGCCAATTAGAAAGACATCTCGCAGAACAACTCAAGGCGTTGGAAACGCTAAAAGGTGACGCTGATCTTAAAAGAGAAATTGAGTTTGAGAATAAGCTTCGAGATCTCCTTGCGAAATACGGTTACAGCCTGAAAGACGTAATCAACGTGCTTGACCCCCGAGCTGGTCGTCGCGAGCCAACTGTCCAATCGAACCCTGGGCGCCGCAAGCCCCGCCAAGTCAAAACCTATAAAAATCCGCACACTGGGGAAGTGATCGAAACTAAGGGCGGCAACCATCGCGGCCTGAAAGACTGGAAAGCTGAGCACGGCTCTGAAACCGTTGAGTCATGGCTAACCAAATGATTATGCATTGAGATAAGAGAGCCCTACGGGGCTCTTTTTTACGTCGGGCGCGGAGTCGCAGCGCAGCGCGTGCTATTAAAGTGAACGATATTGCGGGACGGCGTCACCGACAGCGTGGTCTATTGAGTGCAGTTGACCAAATGTTGTGTGTGCACCGAGGGCAGTCTGCGCGTTGACCTTCAACAATATGATGGGAAAAACCGCAATTTACGCAGCAGTACAAGGCCGATGCAGGTGCAGTTTCAAACTCGGCACGATGCTCTAATGGTAGGACTGACAGCCCAGGACGCAGATCTTTCTGTTCGAAAAAATAAAGGCTGACGTCGCCGTCGGTCTCAACGAGCCCGAGCCTTACTTGTCCGAGATGTTCAACCCCTTGCTGTCGTAACTCCATCAACAATTCGTTAGATGAGATGTTCAGCGTTTCTAAAGATCTGAGCTCATAGAGCCCGTCGCGGATGACGGTTACCGGAAGCCCATCCATCCAGGCTTCGAACTTTTTGCTCTTTGTCATCACTAGGACGGTGAGGCGGTAAAGAAGCAGGAGCGTAAGAAATACTACGGCGACGGGGAGTAGCGGAACGTCATGGTAAAAGGACACGTCTCCTGCTGCGGAGCCCAAAGTCAAAATCACCACCAGCTCAAAAAGTGAAAGCTGTCTGATCCCTCGTCGCCCGCTGGATTTCAGAAAAAGAAACACTGCTAGAAAAGCGAAGGTGGCCCTGAATCCGACCTCCAGCAAAAACGCTAAAGGAAATTCGTCTATCAGCATCCGCTGGATATCGAAAGGCGACATCGTGACCTCGATTTTATTTTCAGAGTAGACGACTGATCTAATCAGCCTTTGGTTTCAAAGCTAATGTCGGAATATTCGCGGGTATTCGGACTTTGCGGCGGTTACGACATGAAGCGGATTTATCAAAAGCCCGCGCCATACCACGCACTTTTACGTTGAGCTGGCTCGCCAAGTGACATCGGTAATGCCATATTTTTCGGCTTGGGGTTTGGACACCATCTTCAGTGGCGGGCGACCAGGCCTAGGAATGGGAGCTACGCCCGCATCGCAACTCGCCCAATGCCACGCATCGGCGTTTTGCATCCTTTTGCTACGGATGATGAAGGACTTCGGCACACCGTGAAGCTTGTAATTGATGACGAATAGATTGTTTTCCATGACTTACTCCGTCTGCTCTGTTCTAACGGAGTCATCGAGCGTGGAAAAATTCAAAAAATTCAGGGACTTCGCCCCCAGTATTGATTCAGGGCAGTGGAGAAGCAGCTTCATCCGCTGAGCACCAACCAAATCCTCCATGGCCTCACGATTTTGAAGCGAGGCTCCGCGTTTACTTAGTGGATTTCCGGGTTGCAGAAGCTTCGCCACTGCCACCCCATCTCATTCAGCGACAAGGCTTGTGCAGATAAATAGTTTCAGTTGGCACTACGGCGCTCTCGATCTGATAACCCAAGGTCAGTATCGCAGTGATGTGAGGCCGCCTGCCTTTGACCATCTCTCACTTAGAGCGAATTCATTATGTGCCTCTAGCACGTAGGTCAACGCACCATCCGCAGCAGCGAACGGTACAGTCTGCGCGCCAATCTCAGCCATGATATCGGCAGGAGCGACTGTAGAGTTGGGCCGCCTCAATGACGATGACTTCACCGCAATTCGGCAGCAGTACATTCAGGTTGCCGTTCAATTAATCTCTCTTCGCGAGAAATACTCCAACGGGACGGTGTATGTGTGTAAGCAAAATACCGCGTGTACCGTGGAAGTGTTTGGAGCATGCGAAATACATGAGTGCGTCGTACCCCTAAGTCATTCTTATACCGACGCATGTGGAGGGGGCCAATGAGCAAGTCCAAGGCAGGAGCCGCTAATACTTTTCCAGTGATCGCTGGGCATGAGTGAGCATCGTGGACAAATGATCTAACTCTGCGAGGAACCAGCGGATCGGCTGTGCAATTGGAAACGGGTTAGTAATAAGGCGGTTTCCGTTTAGCCCTGGTTGGCCGTCACGTGCACATTGATGCGCGTGCGTTGACCAGCGTCTTCTGGCCCGGCTACGTCGTAGGCTTGATAATTTCAGATCTAGGCGCTCTTGCTTATCCAGTGCACTGTCAAGGAATGGGTGGCGGAAGGCACGATATTGTCATGATGTTGGGTGCGGAAAATGCGTAATTCGTCGATCAGCACATTCAATCATCAGCCGGCTGCTTTTCCACATGTGTTGAGTCAAGCAGCTAACCAGTATTTTTATCGACCTCTTGCCCATAACAATTCCACTATCGTGACTGGCAATATTAATCATCTAGGAAACAGATGTATCCTAGCCGCTTTCGGTTATTACCACTGGATTTGTGCACGTTCATTTGAGTAGAGGTAAGGTCTAAATCTCTCTAAACGCAGGGCCTTGCTCCACGAGATTCGTTAGCGTCTTTAACGTTCGCTCCAAGATCGGTACGATTTGCTCCATCGTTTGCGCTTCGCCTTCAAGGTTCCTATACCGTAGCTTCAACGTCCTTCCTGGTTGCGCACTGACCCAGTTGGTAATTGCTTCCCATACACTGGGATCCGTGGCGCGTTTCAATGGAATAAATACGGGAATGCTCAGTCGTGCTTTCGGCTCGAGTTTGCTGAAATTGCTATGGTAAATCTCGCATTCGTTGTCGCTGAGTGGATCAACCAATCCCTTTAATTCCGTTTGAAAATCTGCATGGTGTATAGGCGAATCGTCTTCAGAATAAATCAACGTCAAATGGAATCCATCGAGTTCAATCATAATGCAACTCTTAGATGATCGTGAAAATAAATTATGTAGGATAAAAAACCGTAGGGCGGAATTACGATTGTTAGTCCCGAAATTCCTATGGTCAATCTCGCTCGCTCACGGCTTCTTGTGCCGAGGACTTCATGCGCGCTGTGTGTTTTCGCCATAGTAATCGCGTCACATATCGCTAAGTTTTGCACGAACGTGAATTACCTCCATGGCATTCTGGTCGGGCACCCAGTGCAGAATGCATGCCAGTTCTTGCCATGGGTAATCGCGAGCGCTGTAACGTACGCAGCTGATGTCATGCGAGAAAGGGCGATTTCCCTCGCTGGCCGTTTGTCCGATACCGCAGGCGGTACAGCGCAGATACATTCCGCTTAGCATCCAACGTCGGGAGTGCTCCAAAATCTGTCGATCTAGCGCGGGCATGATCCTACCAACTCTCGCTATTTGGGAATCGGGCACTGTGGCCTCCTTTCTAGCCAGTCCGTGTCGACAAATCTCACTACATGAAACAAGGGTAGCCTAGTTAGCCAAAAGCCGCTCAGGGGGAAGCGATATTTAGAGCATTCATGCAATGCCCCGTAATGTCAGTCTTGAGGGAGCATTTTATAGCTACTAGCCGCCTCTCTAGCAATCACCTCTCATCCGTGAGTACGCTCCAGAACGGACTAACATCCAAGCGGCACCGCCTTGCCGCTTGGATGTATCGATAGCGCCGCAAACCCATCCATGGGTGAAGTACCCTTTTTAATCGGGCAAGCTTCACATATTTAGAGCATGAGAACATCATGTCCGCCTCTTGCCGGTATGCTGTTCCTTTCGCACAGGTACTGTCCCAGTCCCGTTCAGAATAAATGCTTCGGGAAAACGTATGCTTTCTACGCTTGAATTGAGAAACATAATTGAATCTGGATTCCTCCCGCTATCCTGTACTTGCATCATCAGCCCAGATGGATCGCTGACAATTAAAGTTTACGAAGCTTCCTCCGGCCGCGTGGATCTCTTGGTCACCGGTGTTTCCGTTTCTGAACTCACCTCCAGCCGTGCGCTGGCGAATCTGATTGCGGAGCTACGGAGTGAGATTGCGGCCTGCCAAGGATCGTTTCGAAAGACAGCGCAGAACTCCCCCTCTTGAGGGTACGATCAATTTCAGTTTGATGGTTGGTGGCAGAGTGACACTATGTTAAGCTCAGTTTTCCCGTATAGCTTGATTAAGATCGTGTCCCAAGAACGTGAGCTACAACTTGAACAAGCCCTTCTCGCCGTCCTTGCGGCATTGGGACAAAAAGGCGCAAGCATTGAAGACGCTTGCGCTATGGCGGTTGGTGGGCTGATGTCGGATGGGTATTGGCAGTGGGCAGATCCTGAGTATAGGGAAGGCGCTGCTGACGAAATCGACAAAGCGATTACGCGGCTTTCTGGCAAGCGTCCCCCTTCGGATATCAATTCTGATGAGCGATGGGTCAGCGCTTGCTAACAGGATTGCCAGGCTGAAGAAGCTCCGCGACTGCTGCCACCATGTCGTCCAACGACCAAGGCTTGTGCAGGTAAATCGTGTTAGCTGGCACTGCGGTGCTCTCGATCAGATAACCCGAGGTAAGGATCGCAGCGATGTGAGGCCACCTGCCTTTGACCATTTCTATGAACTCGATGCCCTGAACCCGGCCAGGGACGCCATGATCTGCGATTACCAAGGCGCATTCTTGGTTTGCTTCGAGCAGGTAGGTCAACGCATCATCTGCCTTTGTGAATGGGACAGTTTTCGCACCGATATCAGCAATGATATCGACCATGAGCGACAGCACGGTTGGATCGTCCTCAATGATGATGATCTCGCCGTGAATCGGCAGCAGTGCCTTCCAGTTGACGTTCAAGATGATTTCCTTAGCGAAAAACCGTTCAAGCAGCGGATGGCTACTTGGAGTGTAAGCGAAATTTCACGCTTAACTAATATACGGCTACCGCAAGCGTATAGCCGGCTTGAGTCATGTTCCGTAAAGATTCCTAGCAGCGTAGCGAAGAAGCGTTCGGTGTCCTGCATTTCCGGCCGACCCGACCCGAGATAGTCCCTGAATCTATCGCCAAATGACCCTCATAGATATTTCCAGCGGCGGGCTCGCTTGCATTAGGTAGGTCTCTAGCGGGAAGTGCCGTCCGATGTAAATGCGGCAGTCTCCGTCACGGTGCGCAATGGAGACCAATTTAGCGTTCCGCCAATTATCTGGAGGTGGGTAGTGGCTGAATCCTTAGTTACGATGACTGAAACGTGATGGTGAGCTACCTCACCGCGTGCCATTTCATAGCCAGCGTCTGGAAACGTGACGCATATCCTATTGCTTCCGGGGTTGCTCCGTTTTGAGCGATCCAAGTAAAAACTAAGCTACAAGAAGAGGCCGTTTTTTGATTTAGACCATAAAGGTCAGCAAAGTCAAAACCGCCGTTTTCGGTCGCGTTCCACCATGCTAAAAGAAAGTTTGCCACCTTGCTCGATTGCGTGGTCTCACGCTCAGCCAACGCCAGCAAGTGTTCCAACGCCGACTGTGTGGCCGTATCCATAACAGGCTCAGAAGTCGTATTTTTTGCGAAGAGATGGACGGAGGCTGAGGAACCAAGCTCCGGCAAAGCACGCAGACGTTTATCCGCCGTGTCACCCCATAAACGGCCGGCTTCCACGGTATCTTCTAGACTTAAAAGACCTCGAGCGCTGAGCTCACGAAGGAATTCGAGGCCTAAGTCCAACGCTTCAAACAATCTGTGCCTATTAGACGAATTTTGAATCGCATTCAAATGCGAGAGTGATCGAGAGAAATACGGTTCAGGTAGGTTTCGGAGGCAGGGAGCGCTAGACATGAGTAAACGCCTCGGTGATTTTCATAGAAAGCTGAATACAGTTGATTTCAGCGCTGAGCATGGAAGATACGAAGTCTAAACAACCCGACGTACCAACCGTTTTAGAACGTCAGCCGTTCCGTAATGGTCTGGTAGTTTATCGCAGAACGTGCTGATGCACGGATGCCCTTTCAAATGCGGAGAGCACGTTGGATTACATCGATTTGATTCAGTGGCCAGCGAGGGCTGTAACAGTCATCTCAGCCTGGTTCATCGGCTCAGAACGAGCGTACCGCCGGATGCTCGCTTTTTGGGGGGTCATCCTAAGCAATGCGCTTTGGGTGGCCTGGGGACTTCATGCCGAGGCCTATGCGCTAATTGTTCTTGAATGCGTACTGTTGGGCATGAATGCCCGAGGATTCAAAAAAAACTACGACGGGCACCGTCATTCTTGAGTCTTCCGTTCTTATGTCTTCGAATTTTTTCTTAATCCACGAAGGTTCATCAGAAAAAGGCAAACCTGCAATACGATCAATGCATATGCGCCTGCGTAGGCGCCCCAGATGACCCACAAGACGTTGCTCACGCTGAAGCACACAAACCCTGTCATTCGCCTTTTTGGTCGCTGCGATCCGATGAGCCATGCGGCCAGAACGGTGACGACCATCGCTGGCCACTGAATCCAATCCCAATAAGACAAATTATCCTCTCAATACATTATCGTGAGCCGGAGTGCTGCTTGGATACCAGGCCGATCAGTCAGGCTTCTCATCGTCGGATAGGGGGTTCGATTTGGCGAGAACGTAGCAGGGGTGAAGCTGACCATTGGGATGTGTTGTTACAACAACAGATATTAGTGACCAGCCCCAGCGAGCTTGACGTTTACTTCATTGGTCGAAAGCGCTTCCATGATTTGCTCTGCCTCGGACATATGCATTTTGTCTTTCTCAAGCTGAGGAGTTCATCTGTTAGGCGCCCGTCCCGGGTGAGGGTTCCTCTACCTAAGATCGTGGCCCTGATTGCCTGATCACCAAGCGCTTGAACCTTTATCAGAATGTGTTGGGCCTAGACAAATATCGAGATGTTAGGAGGAAAGGCGGTGGTTCGAGCGCCTCATAACTGCTCGGCTACACTGCTTCACGGATGACGGAGGTGGAGTTCATGCCGAGCCGAATGATGACCGTTAAAGATTTACAGGTGTATGTCTCCATCGCCGGCCAAGGCCCTCCGTTACTCCTACTTAACGGTCTGGGAGGTTTGATTAAAACCTTCGATGCTCTGCGCAACGAACTAGGTGACTACACAACGATCACGTTGGACGTGCCTGGTGTCGGCAAATCGCAAATGCCCCGCTGGCCGATGCGATTGCCAAGTCATGCCGATCTGATCGCCGATATGCTCAAACAATTGGGCATCGACCATGTTGATGTATTTGGCGTGAGTTGGGGCGGTGCGTTGGCGCAAGAGTTGGCTCTTCGCCATCCAACCATGGTACGACGGCTTATTCTGGCGGCAACTTCTGCGGGCCCGGTTCTACTGGTGAAGCCCGCTGACTTCCTGGAGTTCTTTAGAGGGAGCGCAGGCGGCAAACAGAGGAAACGAGATGGTTCAGTCAATTCGACACAGGCGCTGCTGCGTTTCGGTGTTGTAAAGCGAATGCTAACCGTACGCCTGCGAACGTATCATCACCAGTTAGCCGCTTTGGTAGGCTGGACAAGTCTGCTGCGGTTATTCCGTCTGCGCTCGCGCACGCTTATTCTGATCGGCGACCGTGACACCCTGGTTCAGCCTTACAACGCTCAGATCCTGAAACGCTCAATTCCACGATCCGAACTCCGCGTGCTTAAGGGCGAGGGGCATTTCTTCGTAGTGACCCGTGCCGGTCGAACTGCTGCCTTGATACGTGAATTTCTTTGCCGGCAGCAGAACGGTGAAGGCCCAGCGCCGGAGATCGCTAAACGTGTAATCTAGAGGCCTATCTCTTGACCTGTGTTATTGCGGCAGCACCCCCGGGGCCGGGAACCAGTAGAGTTATGAGCGATAGCGTAGATCTAGAATGGAGATAAACTCTTCCAATGATATTTGGGAATGCTTGCCAAGCTGTGCTGGCTCTTTCTGGGTTGACAACCAAAAATCCTAGGAGACTTAAGATTAAAGATTGCGCCATAAAGCTGCTATGGCAATACCTACTGCGATAGCCGGAAGAGGCTTTTTAACGAGCAGCATCATCACCCCCGTTGTTAATAAGGCAAGACGGGCGCCACTATCTCCCGTGACTGCCAAGGGTGTTAGTACCGCTATTAGCACTGAGCCCGACATGGCGCTAATGAACTGTTGAACGCGGTAGTTTATGGGTACGAAAGACATGACGAAAACGCCACCCCAACGCGTTACCAGTGTGACTGCAGCCATGATCAAGATTAAGAAGAAGGTGCCCGCGCCTGCGCTCTCAATGCTCATCTTTCTTTTCCATCCAAAAGGCTCCCAATAGACCGCCCGCAAGCGCACCTACAGCAACATGGCTGTTCTTCGGTAGATACCAGTAAGCGAGCAGTGCTGCCGCAGCAGCCACAATCCAAATGATCGACATGCGGGTGCTTTTCTTACCCCCAATAGCCATGGCAAGGAGAAAACAGCCCATCACCATATCGAGCCCTAGGCTAACGGGGTTTTTGATAGCGCTCCCGAGATAGATGCCCAGCCAAGTCCCTATCGTCCACGACGCCCATAAGGCGATCCCGCCGCCAAGTAGTAAGCCAAAGCCAGGCTTTCGACTGTTGAAAGCCTGCATGGACATTGCCCAATTTGCGTCCGAAACCACCAACATAACGCCGTACCGTTTTGCCAAGGGAAGCTCCCGTAACCACGGGTACAATGTCGCTCCCATCAAGAGATGTCGGGCATTGATCGCAAAAACCGTGATCATCAGCGGGACTACCGGGACGTGCGCGCCCCATAGATCGAGAGCTGCAAATTGTGCAGCGCCGGCAAATACAAGAAGACTCATGACTACGGTTGAAAATTCACTCAGTCCAGCCTGAGCAGCAGCGAGCCCAAACGCGCCCCCGAAGACCGCTACAAATAACGATATGGGTAACAAGCTCTTGAAGCCCGCCCAAGCCTCAATGGACGTTAAATCAGATACAGAGCTTTCAGCGACCACAGCGTTTCCTCCCAGTCCGGTGATTAAGGCTGCGAAGGCAAAGCTTCGAATAGCTCAGCGGCATCATAGCGCGCAGCGTGAGGCTACTATCGCTAACAGGCGATCTTTCGGAAAGCGCATAATGATTGTAGCTATTATCCGTTAATCGAATGGGCGACGTGTTGAACGTTCAAGACCTTCAAATAGATTGGCTCAAGTGCTTTGTGGCTGTCGTCGACACGGGATCGCTTACTAGCGCGGGGCACGAAGTGTTTCGCTCCCAGTCGGCGGTGAGCATGCAGCTCAAAAAGCTCGAGGCTGCGGTGGGGCGGCAATTACTCGTCCGGGATGCGCGCAACCATCAATTGACCCACGATGGGCAAATGCTCCTGGGATACGCCAGGCGGATATTGGATTTGCATGCGGACGCTCAAGCGGCTTTCACTGGAGCTGAATTGAGGGGGCGAATTCGCTTAGGCGTTCCGGATGATTACGCAGCCAAATATCTCACTCCGGTGCTCAAGCGCTTTGCACCCCGCCATGGGGCGGTGGAAATCGAACTTCACTGCGAGCAATCAACTTCGCTAATACCTCGTGTTGAACAGGGCGATCTTGATTTGGCATTGGTATCGCGCGACCACTCTAGACGAGGCACGCTTTTGTTTCATGAGCCTATGGTCTGGGTTGGATCTGCTCAGTTTGACCTCTGGGCGCGAGATCCGCTTCCCATCGCAACGTATGAGGAAGCGAGTCTAGCCAGACGCTGTGCAATCGACTCACTAGCCCTGCAAGGCCGAAACTTCAAAGTGGTCTATCACAGCTCCAGCCTAGCGGGTCAGATCGCGGCGGTTGAAAGCGGTCTCGCGGTGGCGGTACTCACTCGATGCAGTGTTCCTGAGCAGTTGGAGATTCTCGGCGCAGAGCATGGACTTGGCCCGCTGAGACCAATGGAAGTTGCGGTATATCGAAGTCGCGCGTCTGCTAGATCAAAGTCAGTAGACAGCTTGCATGGCTTATTAATCAAAACGCTCCGGATATCAGGTGAGCGTTCGACGTTGCACCATTCGTGACGGAGGCTCTAGCGAGGCCTGCCATGGTGTCGCCTCTTCGGGCAAAGCCCGGCTCAAGACTCTTTTTTTACGCTCTTCAACGCACGCAGCTAGGTGCAACGTTTCAGCGGAGTAAGCCCTGAAACTCCTTGTCGAATAATGCCTCCAGGAGTCTTTGACTCCTGCCCCATTTAGGCAACAATCAATGCACATCGCTCCTAGGAAGACCACCATGATCTCCGCTCTTGAGCTCCGACACATTATTGAGTGTGGCTTCCTGCCGCTCTCCTGCTCATGCACGTTAAACGTGGATGGTTCATTGATGATAAAAGTAACTGAGCCTTCTACAGGCAGCGTGGAGCTGTTGGTCACAGGGGTGTCGACGACGCAGCTGACTTCGAGTCGTGCGATTGCCAATCTGATAGGCGAACTTCGGAGTGAAATGGCTTCCCGCAAAACCGACTTTGAACCGAGTAGGAGTAGGGCACAAGGGTAGTGAGGGGTAGGAAACGAGGACTCAGCCTGAAGGGGCTTCGATCTCAAACTGATATCGGCTCATGCTGCGGTTTCATTGTCATGGAGCAGGGCACGTGTCCTCAGTACAGCATTGACCACAGGTACCTGCTGGCGGGAGTAGCCAAATCGCCTCCAACCTACAGGGCGTCCCCGCTCCCATGAATCACGTTTTCACAGTCGCGACACCAGAGCGAACCCATAGATTAGTCATGTACGCCATGGTCTACGATCCTGGCCCGAGCATAAATGCGCGTTGAAGACGGTGATGGGAATTTGGAGTCGTGAAGCGGGCATTACTCTGACTCACTATGGGAGTCTGGTGGACTGCTCGCCAGCTTTCGAGCTCCACTCTCATCAGTATCACGTCAAAAGCTCTTCCTGGATTCACTGCAAGCAAACGCTTGCTAATTTTGTATCGACCACAGCCTAGACAAACGATGTCCTCCCAGTCGCCATAAGTCCCAAGCAACCAAGCATCACCCCAGCAGATCCGACATGCACACTTCATGTATTGACTCCCACTTTGCATCATTGATGCGAGGTTTAAGGGGGAGTTCAGACATAGCTGAGCTATGCCGACCAAGGGACAGCGTCGCCAAATCAACTAATGGGTTACTGAGAGGCTAGCCATGCTTCGAGTCTTTGCAGGCGACCAAGCTCGAGTAGTTTTTGTTTCCCCAGGCTCAAAAGTGCGAAGAGTCGCTGTCGGTCAGCGTGCGTGGGAAACCAATCAGCTATTTCAACATTGCAACATGTCGAATCGCTGAGAGCCCATTTGATAATCATGTCACCGGCGGCGCGGGAATGGTCTGCGATGAAGACATGCCTGCCCTCCAGTTCCCATCCACGCACTGAAAGCTCGTCGGTAACGTCGATGATTCCAGCGTCTCCAAAAAATTCGGCGGTATCTGGATAGTGGATGCCTGCCAACGACACTTTCGCTACACCCGTATCCCGGTCGAAGTAGGACAGAAAATGCCACCCGCCAGTGGCGCTCCCAGCGTGCGGAAAATTGATGGCGGCTTTGCCAGTTATGTAGTGCGGGCGTGACACACGCTTGAGATCAAAATCAAAGAGCGGCTGCGTCATGGGAGCTTTTTGAGCCGGGCTAACCCCTGCTTGATGTGCCCAGCATTCTCACCAATTGCCCACAAAGCACCTCGGACGTTATCCCCGACTTCAGCACTTCCCTGGGCTTCGACATGGAGCGTTAACTCCATCAGCGCCGCCTCTAGGGCGAGCTGATTCTGATACATCCTTTCCAGCACGTCAGACAACGAGTATTCGCCTGCCATTTTCTCTCTCCTCTCCTTGGAATCATCTGAGGATATGCGTTTTGGAACGACCTAGGTATCAAGCGTATCTCGCGTGGTTTTTGAATGCATCGGAAATGCTCGCTCGCTGGCTCTGATCTTCAGAGTTCTTTAAGCTGGTTCTCAAGCTTTTGACGTTCCCATACAGACAGCAGCGCAATGGGATCTGTGCCGAACCGGTCTCCTGAATCGAACGACCAAGGCCGGCCATTTGGGCTTACGCATCCTTCGCAGTAGTCGAGCTCATCGCAGTCGTTGAAGATGGTAATGCTCCATCCTCCGATGTCGACCATGAACATGCCGGCATAGAGCTCATCCCAGGTCTCACCGCTTACCCTAACCATCACGCGTCGCCCGAGGATGGCATCGCGCAGTACCTGGCAGACCTCCCTCGCTGTGAGTGCAGGCATAGATACGTCAGTGCAGTCGTTTGAAACCATAAAAGAAACCAGCCGGTTTTGGTCGTTTCCTCAAAGGTACACTGGGAGCCATGACGCAGGTATACCTAGGGCGGAAGAGATGAAGCTATTTTTGGACTGTGAGTTCACTCAACTCAACCGTGAAGCGAAGCTGATCTCTCTGGCGTTAGTGCCTGAGGTTGGAGAGGAGTTTTACGTTGAGCTGATGGATACCTACCGAGTGGAGGACTGCAGCGACTTCGTGATTCAAAACGTCTTGCCGCAGTTGGATTCGAACCGTCATGGCAGGTCACTCGCTTCCGCCCAAGCTGCTTTGAAGTCTTACCTCGACAGTTTTGAGGAAGAACTCGAGATTTGCTCGGATGCGCCAGTTTGGGACTGGAGGTTTTTCTGCCAGATGGCCTATTCGGCTGATAAATGGCCAAGCAATGTGGTCAACGAGCCCACGAATCTGATTCATCTTTTTCGCCACCTAGAAGGCAATGACCTCGGTGAGGTCGACCTCCCGGAGCTACCGCACCATGCATTACTCGACGCTAGGCTTCTTGCTGACCTATATCAGCACCTGAGAGCTAACCAGGCATGAGCCGGGGATGTCCCGATCCATCGCTATGCCTAAGGCTAGGGCGTGTTTAGCTAGTCGACGATGTCTCCATCGCGAAGCCGTGAATGTGCCCGCTGGTGTGATTTGAACAAGTGGGGTATCTATCTCTGATCTCACACTGGCAGGAGGCCGACATGAGGTTGCAGAGCGATATCGATGCGCTAGCGGCGATCGAGGAAGACGCAAAGGCGATGCTAAAACGGAAAGGGCTGCCCGACGATGCACACAAGCTTGAGGTAGTCATTGTCCTTCGACAGATCGTCGACCTGGCCACTTACATGGAGTCGGCTGATCGATTCATTGAGGCGCCGATCATTGGTTGAGATGGCTCCTGCTTAACAGCGCGGATCATCAGTGAAGGAGTCGTTCTGTCTGCTGCGCCTGTGAAGGGCAGTCGCATCTTCGGGCCCAAGGCCCGGCTCGTTACTAGCCCAGCATTTCCTTGATGATCGAGGCCACATTCCTCGCATCGTCGATACCCCGATGATAAGTTCCTTGCCAAACTAGGCCTAACGACTCGACCGTTAGCTTCAGACTTTTCGGCTGATCATCGTATAGGCCTTTATGCCATTTCCTGACGTTGAAATGCTGCAGACCAGAGAGCAGGGAAGGGCACGCAGCTAATCCAGCATCGCGCTCTAGCTGCCTCGCATCGTAGTCACCCCAGGATGCCCAAGCAGCACCTGGATATCGAGCAATGAATGCTGCCAGCTCCTGGCCAACCTCCGCGTAGGTGCTTGCGCCGTCCACATCCGCTTGTTGAATGGATGTCAGCTGCTTGCAGAAGTCAGTGAGGACGGGATTGATCCGGGGGCGAACGAACCGCTGGAACTCGTCGACGACCTCAAGCGTTTCCAGATCGATCACCACCAAGCCAATTTCGATCGTTTCCATCTGATCAGGAACGACTGCAAGCGGTCTTGGTGACTCACCTACGTCATCACAGGTTGCCTCAAGGTCTACGCAATAGAGGTAGCGGTATGGCGCAAGGGCGTTTTGGATTGCTTGAAGGTGAAGGAGCTTTGCTTCGATGTTCATGGATAGGAGACCTTGCTCGCAGGTTTTTGAGATTAACCGCACCACCTATGTCGATTTAATTACTCACTGACCGCAACGAATCGCCTATAGCCCGGAACACTGCATAGCCACAATCATCAGAGAGGTTATTATCAATCTCTTACAGCTCACTCGTTCAATTCTATGTCCCAAGTGCCTCCACCCCTTGAGCCGTTTTCAAGCTCGTTCCATGTGCCATCCAGCAAATTCCCTTCGGGTCGACTGAGGTAGGCTTCTCCGACAAAACCTTCGATCTGGGGAAAGTAATGTAGGTGATATTGCTCACCCTCTAGTTCACCCCGATATGTTGAGGGACGGCCCTTTCGCAGGTATTCGACCACAATTTCTTTATCGCGAATGATCACCACGCAAGGCTCCTTTTCAAACCCTGCGAGGCCATCGTAGTAAGTCGTCATCACTGAATTTGCATAACGCATTCTGCGGAAATCCTCTGTTTTTCCATCATTCAGAAAAGTAGCCTGGCTAAGAACTCAACACGTTGTTGGTGTCGCTGGGAGGAACTGGCCGATGAGGCACCAAACCAAAATCTCCAAGCCAATCTCAGCACTGATTAACGAACCCACCTTCTTAATCCGTCTCTTTGGTGGTGGAACCGCGTGCCGACTTGAACATCATGCACTGCAAACCAAATTTTCTATATTACTTCCAGTTGTTGGGGAGTCGCCAATGGATGAGTTCATCTGCCAAGCGACGCATCTCACGAGCGGCATGTGAGCGCGGTGCGAAATCTACGAATGCGCTGAAATAGCCGTAATCCTGTCCCGGGGGAGGGGAGTCCTCCAGCATCTCGATGGCGATCCGGTAAGCGCCGGTCAGCTCAGTATGCAGAGGAGGAAACTTCAGAGAGTCGACCAGCTCGAGCACTCGCTCGCGGCGCCTACAGGTCGAGTATTTCGAGTCGATGATGTCCTGATACTGTTCATCACTCAGCTTCACAAAATCGCCAACAAATTCTTCGAGCTCACTGCTGACGCCTCCGACATCACAATTTGTCAGCAAGCCGAAGTAGCTCGGTGTTGTCTCGCGGCATTTGATGTCCTGCAGCGCCGAGACGAATCTCCCAGCGCTGCGCACAGCCATCGAGCAGTTGGTGTCCACGACCACGGCAACCAGATTTGCAAAGCGCCGTATTAGTTCGAGCTCAGCGTTCACATCAAGCAACACGTAATCATGCCGCGCGATCAGTTCGCTGAGCTTTTCTGTAGCTCGCTGTTTTCGTTCCAGTACTTCTAATTCATCGGCATAAATAGTTTGATATTTCGCTCGTTCGTTTGGGGGCAAAGCCGCCAGTTGATCGCGAATCCGCTTGCGACGCTGCTTCACCGCCGATGGGAATGTGATGAGGTCGCGCTCATCGAAGAACCCGACTCGACTTGCCCAACTGTCTAGGGATGGTTGTTCGCCGTCTCCGCAGGCATAACGGTAGTTATAGTCGTTGGTCACGACTGCTACCCGAAAGCCCAGCTCAGCGAGTGCGACTGCGAGGTTCACAGTGATGGATGTCTTTCCAACACCTCCTTTGTAGCAGGAGATAGCCAACGCGAGCCCACGTGGTTTTATATCAACATCAAGACCCAATTTTCGTAGGTTGATCCCTGAGCGAGCTAGGAAGCTCCACAGCGCAGCGGGGGAGGGTAAGCGTGAGGTTACGTTGCCGCTATCGGTTTCCCAGGATCTCCAGGTTCTCTCGGCAACGTTGGCCCACATCGCGGCGAGGTTGACGCTGACGTCGGCAGCCTCGCGGAGTTCTTTCACATGCTTTCGTAGTTGGTTGTCCATGATCGTCCTCCAAATTCGTTGGTGTCTGAAGACTAACCAAATCCGAGATGGCGAAAAATCATGAGCAGAGTGCCGGGCTTTTTTCACTATGAGCATTGTGCTGCGGTAGGTCTGCCCTAAGGTTGGATGAAGAACTCTCCAGTGGATTCCATACCTTCGCCACTTAAGACAACCGAAAGGTTGCTGGTAATGCGAGACGCGTTTGACGTCAGAGGCGAACAGCGGCGAACTTGGCACTGCGGGCCAGTGTGACAGCTAAATTTGCGAGGCCTCCACCAGGTGGTAGCCCTTCGGGTTCATTAGATCACTGCAGAGAGGCTTAGTAATGTTTATACCGGACGCCATTATTGAGATCTGACCCCTTTGTTAGCGATGAAAAACCCCGGGTCAGACGTGATAAAGGATCGTTTTTCGTATACATGAATTCGCGGGATGAGCTACTGCCTGATTTGTGTGGAAAAAAAATATCAACTTCGCTGGGCCAGCTACGCTTTAGCGTGAGTTCTCAAGACAGGGATCGTCATCACGTGAAGCGACTACTTCTTTTGAGCGGCCCGATTGCCGGTGGCAAAACGTCAGTTTCTGCCTCGCTACAGGAACGCCACGGGTTTGTTCCCATTAGCAGTGGCTCTTTTCTGCGGGCTCAGCTGGCTGCCCAGAATGAGCCAATTGATCGTCGTAACCTCCAAGAGCTCGGTGACTCTCTCGATAGAGCAACTGACTTTTCCTGGCTCATAGAGTCTGTCGCAAGTCCGGCCATCGAAGCTCGACCAGATGCTCATAACTGGTTGCTGGATGCAGTCCGCAAACCCCAGCAAGTAGCGTTATTCAGGCTCCGTTTTGGAGATGTAGTGAGACACGTGCACATCTTTGCGCCAGAGTCTGTTCTGGAACAACGGTGCGCTGCGCGTGGTTTGAGTCATCTCGAAGACTACCAAGCAAGCGTACTGCACCCGAACGAGCAAAGTGCCCGTTCGTTGGCAGGTTTTGCGGACAAAGTTCTGGACACCAAACAGTACACACCCTTGGAAATCGCAGATCAGATCATGAATATCTGGGAGACGTAGCACATGGAAACTCGGCAGATTGTGGTGATTAGCGGCAAAACCTGTAGCGGCAAGAGTGGATTGGCCAATCTGTTGGAAAAGGAATTTGGTTTTGCCGTGGTCAGCAATCGCCGGCTCATTGATGACCCACAGTGGCGTCTCCGGATGGAACAACCAGAGATGCTTGATCGGCGGCGCGAACTCGATGATGCCGACTTCGACCAGTGGATGCTTCTGGAAACCCATGCAATGTGCGAGAAGGAACAGGATGGTCGACCGTTAGTCGTTGATCACCTGAATACGTTCGAACAGGTGCTGCAGTTTCGACAGGCCTTCGGAGCCGACCTCGTTCATGTCCACCTGTACGCCAGTGACCCAACGCTTCAAGCGCGCTACGCGAAACGAGTTGAGGGTGACTCCGATCCCTTGCCCTATGACGACGTCAATCAGCTGAGGGATGATGCCGAAATTCAGGCGCTCAAAGATGATGCTGACGTGCGCGTTTACACCGAGCGCTCGGATTCGAATGACACGCTTGTGCGGGTCGCCGCCCGTTTGCATCTGTACACACCACCTGAAATCAGGTGTGTCGACGTGCTGATTGGTGGGCAGTACGGAAGCGAGGGCAAAGGCAATATCGTTGCGTATCTGGCGCGTGAATACGATGTGATGGTTCGCGTCGGCGGCCCCAACGCAGGGCATACCGTGGCGAGTGCCGTCGGTACGTTTACTTATCATCACTTGCCTTCAGGATCGCGTGACGTGACAGCGCGACTGCTTTTAGGGCCCGGCATGACCATTCATTTACCTGGGCTTTTGAAAGAGATTGATGACTGTGGCATCGGCCCAGAGCGCTTATTCATAGATCCACAAGCAACCATCATTGAGGAAGCTGACCGCGACGCAGAACAAGTGCATCTGGTCTCGACGATCGCCTCGACCGGCAGTGGAAGCGGTGCTGCAGCTGCACGGCGCATTTTGAGTCGGGGCAAGACGACGATCAGGTTGGCTAAGGATGTAGATGAGCTGCGACCTTATGTGGGCACTCTGGGAAACTATCGTGGCTCTACATCAGACCGACTGGAGGAGGCTTACCGCAGTGGTCAATCCATCCTACTGGAAGGTACCCAGGGCAGTGGGTTGAGCATTTTCCATGGGGACTATCCGTACGTGACCTCTCGGGATACCAACGTTGCAGGATGTCTCGCTGAGGCAGGGATATCCCCCAGCCGAGTCCGAAAAATCCTGATGGTAATTCGACCCATGCCTATTCGTGTTGGCGACCCCGATGGCAGCGAGGGCCATATTTCGGGGAGGCTCAAGCATCCGACGACTTTTGATGAAATCGCTAAATTTGCAGATCTTGAGGCGGACGCTTTAAACGCCGCCGAGAAAACGTCTACAACAAACCGTAACCGGAAGGTTGGCTGGTTCGAGTGGGATCAATTCCGAAAGGCGTGCGCCCTCAACGCACCGACGGACATCGTCCTGACCTTCGCGGATTACCTCAAGGCTACAAACCGTAACGCCCGTCGGTTCGAACAGCTGCATCCAGATACGATTAAGTTCGTGGAGGAACTTGAGCGCGTATCCCAGGCGCCCGTTTCGCTAATCAATACGCGGTTTACTCGTGACCCAGACCCCAGTGATTTGCGATCGCTGATTGATCGACGCAACTGGACTGCACGTTCTGACAGGAGATGAATGGTGGATCTTGAAAAGGTGATCGAGCTTTATCCTCGGGTCTACCACATGGCCGAAAGCGGTGCTTGGGATAGCATTCGGACGCGCGGATTGATGAGTGCCACAGCCGTCCTGGATCACCTCGCAGTAGGAGCTGGCGACCGAGCTCAATACGAGAGCGAACATCGAGGGGAGAAGATGGATGTGAGAGCTGGAGACCCGTCCCACATCGTGCTCCGTGATCAGAAGCCCATGCCTGAGAGCCGCTTGATCAGAGCTCTCACCGATGGGACAACACCACGTCAGTGGTATGAATTGATCAACAGCAAAGTTTTCTTCTGGGCTGAGGAGAAGCGTCTTCATAGTCTGCTTGGCGCTCGTGATTATCGTAGGCTCGAGCACGATGTCCTGACTCTGAATTCGGCGACGTTTATTCCCGCATATGCAGAGGCCATTTGGCTATGCCATATGAACTCGGGCAATACTTGGCCCATGCCGCATCGTCGCGGGACAGACATTTTCCGCCGGATTCCAGATTATCCTGTCAAGCGGTCGGGAAAACCGGACAAAGCCGTAGTCGAGCTGGTTGTCGATTATGCCGTGCCCGACATCGCTAACTTCGTGGTGGAAGTCCGACGAATGAAGGGCAGTGAGGTGTTGGAGTTTCTTGGGTAGCGCTCATTCATACAGAGGAAGTTAATGCCACGACGACGTTTAGCCTCACGGATCTTGCTTGTCAGTGCCTCTCATCGACTTTTGCTTTTCAAGATCCATTATAAGACCGGCGCCTTGTCGGGGAAGAGCTACTGGGCCACGCCTGGTGGTGGGCTGAGAGGCGATGAATCTTTTGAGGCGGCGGCAGTACGGGAGCTTTTCGAGGAGACCGGCCTCAATGTTCAGTCTGTAGGTCGCTCCATCGCATTTAAGGAGTTCCTCTGGCAAATGCCGGACGGAGAACATGTACTCGCGGTAGAAAATTACTATGTAGTGAATGCTGCTACCGAATACAGCTCGACTACCAGATGGAGCTCAAAGGAGCGCGATGCTATTTGCGAAATAAGATGGTGGTCAGAAAGTGAGTTAATGGCGAGTGCTGAAGAGATTCTGCCACCCGATTTGCCGATCTTGTTTGCCCAAGCCTTACTTATGCCATCTCTTAAATCCGACTAGCTAAGAATCAATACCAATTGAAAAGGTGAGGGGCCTGCGCTCACCAAAATCGAAGGAGGAATCGAAACGGGGGAGAGCAGGTATGTGCCGGTTTTCAACAGCCATCTGAACGTCTGTAAAAAACATCGCCTGAATTCATCCTCGGTCTGTAAACGCTGCTTCGCGCGAACCCAGTAGCTGCCTAGTCTGCTCGGCCGCAACATCCTATGTGATAGGGTTAGCCGAGGGTACGTCAAAGTCGTGGCCCGTCAGCTCTGAATGAAGCCTGTGATTCAACAAAACTTGAATGATAGCGCGCACCGACTCGACGGATGGGACAATCTTTCCATTGTCGTCAAACGTTATATTCCATTGTCGCTCATGGTTGACCACACGCAGTTTTTCCATGAAGGCGACGTCATTGTAATATCCACGTTCCTGTACCACCGCCATCCTACGCAAGTGCATGGTATTGCTGCCTACATGGTCAACCAAGACGGCCATGTCGGAGAAGATTCCTTGAAAGCCTGCGTCAGCCCGTAGCTCGGTGAACGATGTGACATAGGTTTGTTTGTACTCTAGGATCGATTCGAAGCTGCCTTTGTTGGTGACCAGAATGTCGGTGTTGAGAACGAAGAAATCAAACCGTTTCGGAATGATGAATGCTTTATCACCTGCCAGGTCGAGTTGGTTCCGATTGAGCACAAGGTTGAGAACATGTGCGCGTTTTTTTACCTTCCACTCGTTTCCAAGACGACATACGCAATGGAGGGTGTCCGTGCCGATGGTCAGGCGAACGAGATAGCCAAAGCTGCCCTCCAGATCCGAGATAGTCTCAATGAGATGCTCCTCGGGAGGGTTGCTGACGAGATCCTCCAATTGCGGGAATATCGTCTCATCTGATTCAAGGTAGAGACAGGAGCTCTCGTTAACCGTTGCGATGAGGCTGTAATCAAAAGCCTCTGTGCACCGGTCGATCCATTGTCGGGCAATTCGTTTCAGCTCAATCTCCAGTTCAGGCGTTGCAACCACCGAGGATGCCCGGAATTTGGCGGTTTTGCTGGCGCGCTTCTTGAACGCCCAAACGCTCAACGTAGCGTTTACCAGATCCAGGCCCCGTAGTTTTTTCAACGCGTCAAGTGCAGCCATCGCTTACTCCTTTTTTGTAAGAACGTATATTCCATGGATGACACAGGAGCTTAGCTTGTCTCCCGGGTAAACCTTCGTCTTTGCAAGCGCAATCACGCTGCGCTCCTTGCCCGAAGTAATCACTTCCAGCTCATGTAGTTGCCAGCCAATCGCCAAGAGCAGCGGATTCATGAGGATTTGTCCTGACCGATAGGTGATAAGAAACATCCAAAACAGGAACACAAGAAAGCCGTAGAACTTGCCGTCGCTCCCTGGGTCAAGGCCCATGAACGAGACAACGTAGGGAAAGACGTAGTTGATGAGGTCATTGGGGACAGTCTTCGCTTCCTTGACCGTGAGCTCATGGTCGGCCGGCAAGCTTTTGAGTACCCAAGTGAAAAAAACGAGGCTGATCAGGCAAATGATGAACAGGCTTAGTGACCGATCTGGATTCATCAGGGCGGGCAGGGTGCAATCGTGAAGAGTCCAGCAGACTGATTGCTTCCAAGTAGCATCAGAGACGTCTTGGAGCAGCAGAATCACGCTCAGCGGGAAATAGGAGCCAAGGAACAGGAATGTAGCCGGAAGGATCTTTACCTTCATTTCGCCCGCTCCTTGGTATGCAGATCAGTGACGCTCGATTACTTAATATGGCTCTTCGCCACTGAAAAGGAAAACGAAGAATCACTATTCCCATACCGGGCCAACAGATACGCGCATACCTGGTTTTCACGCTGAATATAAAAGTGGTGTTATTGATCAAGCGATTCCCACTTGCCTCCCCCTCAATTGGATCACCTTAGGCCAGCCTTTCGAGTCATCGTGTGCCAACCGCTTGGGCAGTTACGATGCAAGGTATGTGGCTACGTTGTTAAGCTGCGTCTCATTGACTGGTTAACATCGCTCCTTCGGGCAACGCCCGGCTCGATGAATCAGCCGAGCATCTCTTTAATGATCGACGCGACGTTCCTAGCATCGTCTATCCCTCGATGATAGGTACCCTGCCAAACCAAGCCCAACGACTCCAGTGTTTGCTTAAGACTCTTCGGTGATCATCGTATAGGCCTTTATGCCATTTCCTGACGTTGAAGTGCTGGAGACCGGAGAGCAGGGAAGGGCCCGCAGCTAATGCAGCATCGCGCTCCAACTGCCTTGCATCGTAGTCACCCCAGGATGCCCAGGCAGCATCCGGATATCGGGCAATGAAAGCTTCCAGCTCCTGGCCAACCTCCGCATAGGTGCGTGCACTGTCCACGTCCGCTTGTTGAATGGATGTAAGCGTTTTGCAGAAGTCGGTGAGGATGGGATTGATCTGCGGTCGAACGAAGCGCTGGAACTCATCGACGATTTCAAACGTTTCCAGATCGATCACCACTAGGCCAATTTCAATCGTTTCCATCTGGGCGGGTACGACTCCAAGCTGCCTCGGTGATTCCGACTCGCCAACTTCATCACATGTTGCCTCGAGGTCTAAGCAATAGAGATAGCGGCATGGCGCGAGGAGGTTTTGGATTGCTTGAAGGTGATGAAGCTTTGCTTGAATGCTCATTGCATGGACGTCTTAATTTTGATCTGTCCACTCGAACCCACAGAACCCTTTACAGTTGCCCACACCCAAGGTGTCCTCGGTCATGTTCCACGGAGACGAATGTTCGGCATCTAAAACTCAACGGACTCTTGCGCAGTGAGCGCGTTGTGAATTCTGCTCTTAAGGTCTTCAGCAAAATCACGGATGGAGCGGATCGCATGTTCCACCTCTTGGGTGGTGAGCTCAATTGCCTCATCTTCGACGGTTTTGCCGTTACGGTGGACGATGTCGTGACGCTTGCCGCAGATGCGCCCGATCTCACTCAATCCAAGGCCTTGCATATGCTCGTCGAACATCGCATTGAGTACTTGATTGATCGTCGATACGTTGTGAAAAGTCGCCTCGGAAAGTTCTTTGAGCACGATGCTCTCAACGATCTTGGGTTCTTCAGCAATCTGCTTGAGGGTGACCGTAATACCGCTCAATTTTTTGTACTTGGCTACGAGGTTCATCAATAGGCTTTGCTCACTCACGATGAGCTTTCGTACGACTGAACTGATCAGCGCCTCCAACAGTGTAACGGCATGTGCGTAGACAAGCTTGTTAACCGTATCTGTGAGAAGGGCGTTGCTTCCAAACGTTAATAAGCTGGACGCCGTCGCGAGCTCGGCAGAAAACTCCTGGAAAAAATCGCTGTGCGAATGTCGATTCAGCCATTGAAACTCAGCTTCGTCCTCTTCAGCCTCTTGCATGGCCGAGTATTCGGCGGCCAGCTCGGCCCATTGTTCCTCGTATTCGTTGGGATCAATATCAATTCCGTATCGCTGGCGAATCCACTCGATACATCTTTCCTCCTCCATCTCGAAGAGGTATTCCTTGATCGAGCTCATATGGTGTCCTGTCCTTTAACGTTAGCGTAATGGCCGTAGCTGTGGTCTCCACATCGAATCACTAGTGGTGAACGCCACCATATCATTTGATACGGTTGTTCAATTTTTTGTTTTTGTCATTTTTGGATAAATCAATGCTGATGACGCCTCGAGCAGACTCAAGAATGAAACATGAGACTGATCTGAAGTTCACGCTCGCCGTAATAGAATGGCTTGATGAACTCCATCTTGGCGAAGTCAACGCTGAAAAGGTTGATCGTCTTAGGGCGTGCGCCTAGTTCACTAGAGGTGTTTCGAAAATCTCCTTCGTTCATCGCCACGATGAGACCTCTGATCAGGGTAAGGGCTGCCCGTTTTTCGACGGACTCATGGGTTTCTATCTCAATGTGAGAACACATTATGAGCCAGGTCAGTCCAGCCGCATTTCTGCCCAATTGAGAGATCTGCTCTGGGGCGCTGTCAGCATTTGCAAACAAACGCAGTACGCTCTGTTCCTTACCCCGGGGCCGCCTGATTACCAATTGAATCAGGCCGCATCGACCCTTAAAAGTCCACCTTAGCTCATGCTGACTGGCAGACGGATGGAGCTATCCGTTTGACAAAAGGGATACAAGTCTTCGATTTCGTAGGTGGTCAGGTTCTTTGTGATCTTCACCAGCACCTCTAACAGCCCATCGTTTCGAGTGCGGAACCAGGCCGGAGGGCTGGATACATCCACCAACCATCAGATCGTCCGACGTAATCTGGGGGATAGGCTCCTTAGAATGAAGATGCTACGGCGCGCAGTAAGTAATCCGTGTGACGCAGTTGTCCGTTGCCTGGCGGTATCTGTATGTTAAAAATCCCGTCTGCTAGGCATCCTACCAGCCTACTGCACGGACATTTTCCGGCCAATCGGTACAGTGGGTAGAGGACGATCTTGAAAGATCATCGGATGTTAGGTTTCGAAGCCAGAAGGATGACGTCGCGAACGTCGAAAGGTCGTGTCATATTCGTAGTCAGCAATATTACATTCTGTTAACAGATGGAACATAGATTAACTCTTAATCCTTTGAATGTTAACGGGGCTCACACCTGTTCAATTGATTTAGTGTTCGATCCTCCTTTTGGCTTGGTTTGTGCATTGCTACGCCGCGCTCACCATAAAGCGAAGGGAATGTGCGCCGGGAAAGTAAGTTCTACCTTTCTAAATATATAAAACATATTGACAGGCATTTTATGGCTAATGTTAATAGAGTTGACTCTGAAAGCCGCAGAGGAGCAGCGTTACGCGGTTTATTAATTGAAAAAATCTAGACTGACGACTAAACCAAATTTGTACGATCATATGGCTTGTATTGACGAAGTGCTCGGGGCGGTTTAGTGACATATATCATGAATTGACAAGCGGAAATTTAATACTGATAAATTGACATGGAAGATTTTTTAGTGGAGTCGTTGTATGTGTTGAGGTTTTTGTAGTAGCTTCAAAAAAGTAATTTTCTGTAACGTCAGACGCTATGTCTACGTTCTCGCCGAGTGCGTAATTTTTCCGGCTTACTGCTAGCTTGGAATGCCGGTTCAAAAGTGCGGCTTTGCTAATGAGTAAGTTGGCAAATTAGCAAACTTTGAATTTCAACGCCCTTTTGCGCTATGAGCTAGACCGGGTAATTATTTTTTTGGGCTCTCCCGTAGATGAAAAATTTCAGATATAAAAAAACCGTAATAGCAGGTCAGCCTATAGATGTTCTGGAATCGCTGGCTGGTGAAGTGATTGAATGTGTAGAGGAGTTTGTAAAGCGACTATTTTCTAGTAATGCCCCTGTTGGTACGGTAAACACTTATACCCCGTGCGTATGCAAGTATTTAGATTTTACCGTCGAATACATGGCTGTTTTAGCCGCATCAGATTGGATTGATTTAAGTCAACACTCCACTGTGGAGCTTTATTTTCAAGCGTTGAGTTTTGGTCGTGAGTCTGAATTGGAGATCGTGCAGGTTTTGGTTAAGCGTTTAGGGTGGGGAGTTTCGTCACCTGCAACTATGAGAATCAATCGAAGTGCTTTGACGCTTTTTTTTCAACTGTCCGAAAAATATGTGGGCTCAAGTGAAACCGATGCAAGCTCTGATCAATTGAGTATAGCATCCAATAAAACATTAATTTCGCATGTTCCAGAGGTATCTGATTTTTATTACAAAAGAAAAGGGTGGGGAAGTAGGAGGGTTAACTCATATCTTGCTGAATGCATAGCTGGTGGGGCGGGGGTAAAAGCCCTGAATTTCATACCTCAATATTTCGTTGGTGGATCCACACGAAATATCGGGGAGCTCAAGCTACATCTAGACGATGTTGTGCGGATGATAGAACATACGCGCAATGTCAGAGATCGAGTTTATTATTCGTTATTGGCCGCGGGAGGTGCGCGCATATCTGAAGTTTTGCAAGTGCTGATTTCTGATATCGATGTGAAGAATAGGATTGTCTATATTCATGATCCTCGGAATAGGAAAAAAATATACCTAAATATGGGCTTGTCAATGTCTCAGGTTAATTCTCTTAGCTTTAAGGGGAGAGCTAACCAACGGCTTACTCTGATTGAGCCTTTCGCTACGATGTTTTGGGAAAGCCTTCCGAAGTTAATGTTATCGCCCTTATTGCCTTGTTTAGATAGTAATGGATTTTATATTTCTCATAACTTTCTTTTTTGCGTAAGTAGAGGGCCTACAAAAGGAATGCCTATGTGTTTGGTCGATCAGTCTCCAATTCTTCGGACATTCAAGGAAAATCTTAAGAAGATAGGTGTTTGTGTTGGGGCGCAACATGATGTTCGACATATGTATATTTCATATCTTTGCAATGATATTCCCACTGATAACGGTAAAGGTTTAGGGGTGGAGAAAACGAGTAGTTATGTTGGGCATATAAATATTGAAAGTACGGAAATCTATAATCACGTTGATTCCTCCAGTGCTTTGGAGATTGCAGAAGATTTTTACATGCTCAATGGTTACTACGAACGTATTCTCATGGGATCTGTTAAATGAATGTAAACTTCACAGATAAGCCGATATTTCTCGTTGATGACGATGCACTTAATGAAGCGGTTCGAAAAAATATCAGAACTGTTAGCGTCTTTTTAGATACAACTTACGGCTCAATCAAGGCGAGCTATGAGTCCATAAACTCCAGTCCTGCCATGAAACCCTACACTTTCAAAAAGTTTTTTGTTTTTTCTAGATGCTGTGGTAAGAAATTTTATGACGCTTCATGGGTAATGGCGGCATACGAGTACGTATTGTTGGGTGATTTGAAAGCATCAGAAGCTTTAGTGGCGAAACTCTTGATGGAAGACGCAGTTGATTATCTTCCTGCAACTAAGGTCTGCTTGAGGCGAGCGCTTTGGCTATTATTGGTTTTATTATTTAAAGATAAATGCTTGCTGTTGACTCCACTACTCAAGGCTAATCAGTTTAAGCATACCTCACCCGTGCTTCTTGAGTTTGGCTTAGTTCATTATCCTGAGTTAATGGCTTTCACAGTCTCTGCTCGGGATAAAATTAATCTTCCCTCTTTTTGGCAGGGAGTGGATCAGCGAGTTAGAGAAAGAGTGGCGCAATACGGGGCGCGGCTATTCTGGATCATTGGAGCAGTTAAGCCGGAAGATTTGACTGTAGAAAGTCTAGTTGCGGTTCATCAACAATATTTTTATAAGAAAGAGCGACTTACTGCTGAGTTGCCTGTTCATACGATTGTTCACTATGTGTGCAATTTTTTTGGTGAGCGGGTGAGCTTCAGCTATGATGAACTATATCATGCCCTTAATGCGCTAAGGCCTTTTAAGTATAAGTCCGGAACTAGGGGGGAGCTAACAGCGATAAATTTTGTTCCGATTATCGGACGTTCAGAGTCAGATGATCAGCTTGTGGATTATTGTCGTCTCCTCGTGCGAAACCAATTCTTGCCGGAAAAAATTCTACAGAATCCCATTTTGAGTAACTCAAGCTTTCATAATTCTCCAGCGCTTTTGCGTTGGATTGCCGTGCAAAAGTCCTATCTGGAACTTAAAGCTTATGAAGATGTGCCTCATAGTGCCTTTGGCCTAAGCTTATTAAATATATACTTGTTTGTGTATTTGGATAATTGGTTTTGTTTGTTTGGAGATGAAGCGGGTTTTTCCTATCCCGAGCATATATCTCAATTGGACTTAATGTTTGTCGCGCCCATCACCAGGGATTTTGGGACGCCGTTGCCTCTCAAGGGGTTTGTCGAAAGTATGGCAAAGGATGCACCTACTGTGAAGTATGCAGCCTTGCAGCAGCTTCGAGTAATGTTTGAGTGGATGGAGGCAAAAAAATTTAAAGATGACAACGGATATTTTCAGAATTTTCTGTTGAAAATTGATATGCCGGAAAGTTCTGGGTTGCCGAATTCTGATAAGCGTCCATTCAAGCGGGCCGAATACAGTCTCGCAATTAACTATCTTTTTTGTGTCTTTTTGGCTTTAGAACTTCTTAATGATGATGTGTTTAATCATGCCTACACAGATATCATGTATGGTAGCTTGGAAGAGCGTGCCATATCGTTAGGGTGGAGCAACGAATTTTATTTTTCCGGTCGTAAATACGTAGTTAACGTGTTGCCGCGCTGCTTTTTTAAACGTTGGTGCATTCCATTGGCGGATGGAGCAAACAAAACTATTTTCAGTCCGCACCTCATCGTGCATTCTATCTCAGCCGTTGAAAGCGGTCTCAGGCACCAGTCTGTTCAATGGCTGTCCACTGATTTTGATAAGTACGTGGTTGGGAAGGCTGAACTGAATAAAGCATATTGGTTGCACGTTGTGGTAGATAAAGTTAAGAAGCGGCCGATTAAAACCATCGTCAGTGGTCAAACAATTGTGGCTTTGCGCTATCAGAGAAAGATTCGCGGATTGGTTTCGGCCCAGTCTTTTAATAGGCTCAAGAGCTATGAGAATAGACATGATAATGTCCGTGAGGAGTATCTTCCTCTTTTCTCAAAATCCATTCCGAATGGCGATCCATATACAGATAACGTATATTCTGAAGCGTATTTGTTTTTTTTAGTAGGGTTTCAGTTTTTTCTGAAGGCGCACGGTATTGTCTCAAGTTTCTATGAGTTTAAGCCTAGGGGATTTGGTCACAATGAGACGGTGATTCCAAATCGCGTTGTGGTTTTGAATGTGCATTTTCCGTACTGTCCTGTACGCCTCGTCACAGATATGACACCTCACCATACGCGCAACAGTACCGTTAAAGTCTGGCAGCGAGTAATGAAAGATAGCGAGGTTGGAAAGTTTAAAACAGGTCAGGGTGTACGCACTATTCGCTATTACGCTACTCTCATAGACGAAGACTATAATGAGGTGACTGAAAAGATCAGTAGTGATATAGCAAAGATATGGAAAGGAGACCGCCTTGATGCATCTCACCCAACCTCAAATTTTCGGAAAGCCCTAAGTGTCGACGTACCTCAGGCGTTACGCGATTTTAACTGTATTACAATGTCGCATACTTCTGTGAACCAAAATGAATCAGTGTTGAAGAATTTGGGGCGCAAATATGATAATAAGGTGAGTCATCATTCGACTCATATATGCACAAAAGGGGATAAGTGTACTCAAGAAATAATTGATGAGGGCCTCGAAAAGCGATGTGGGTTGTGCATTTTTTCTGTGAAAGGGATTGATAATATCCCAGCCATTGATGTCAAAATTTATAATCTTTCTGTGGAAGTGGAAGAGCTACATTCCTACGCCGATTCTATTTCTGAAGAAAATATTTATGAGTTAGAACAGGTAGACGAAAAGCTTGAGAAAACCGTGTCTGATCTTCTAGGCTGGACATGGAGTCGCGACTACTTGGTGGAGTGCTATCGGCGCGATGTCGCATCGAGCGATAAGCTTATTTCTATTCAGCCCCAGCTCATGAAAAAAAGCATGCGCGAAGTAGAGATGGATGACTCATCGATCCAGTATATTTTCTCAAGACTGTATGAAAACAGTCTATATCCTGAATTGCAGACTGAAGTAATGAGGGCTAAATATAACTTTCTGAAGATGCGCTTGCGCGGCGGTAGTGTAGATGTTGCAGAGATTTTTAAGCCAGTAACTTCAGATCCTGCTGCTCTAGTGGTGACTCAGATTAAGTCAATGCTCAGTGTCAATAGCATAACTATAGATGAGTTTGCCAAGAGGTTAGAGGTGGCTCAGGTAGTCGCATTGGAAAAGTATTCGCCTCTAATATTGAGTGCGGATGGAGAAAGGTGATGTTGAGTAACTACGCCGTCTGGCAATATAGAAGGGCAAAGTCTAGGATGGATATGACCTTAGATATATTGAAATCAATGCGAGCAAGGAAATCTCCAGCTTCCAAAATTACTGAGCTGGCTGAGATTATTTGTCAAACTATTAGGGCGGTGGAGCAGAGTCAGGCTCTCGCGGCGGGGAAAAAATATCGGCCAATTAATAGCAGTACGCTCCTAAGGCCAGATGGTAAATACCGCCCACTGCTCGATGCTTATTTGATTGAACTGCGAATGCATGCCGGTGATCTGGAAAGTGCTGTTGTGGATCCTATTGCTAGGCGGATGATCGTATCAAAAAATATTAGTATTGCAGATCTTACCTGTAAACTCGATCGCGCTCATAAGAAAATTGAGCTTCAAAATAAGCGTTTTGAAAATAAAATGTGGCCTGCCGCAGCAGTTAATTTTGACGTTGATGGTATGGCTAGGGCTGCAAACGTTCTATTTGATATGCTGATCAGTACAGAGCTTTTTAAGTTTGATGAACAAACAGGTGATGTAGTATTTGTTACTAGGGCCCGTAAAGTAGCGATTTCTCGACAAGATATCGCTACTTTCACAAATTGGCGTAAGGCTAGGTTGGCCAATTTGTCGAGTGAGGACTTGGTATCCTAGAGGCAAATTACTCTAAATAATAATCGTGTGGAGGCTGCGCGAATAGTTTTGTCGGAGTTTCGGGACGGATGACCACGTAGTGATATCGGTTTGGACTCATTGCCTCGTCTAGATAATCTGGATCTATCTGGCGCGACACTTCAGCGTGCTCTGATCACAATCTCAGATGCCCAATAAAAGGATCTCTGCTGGCGGGACAAGGGTGCGCTGATCGCTTCGTTGAGCAGTTGAGTGTCTGGTGTTATCAGGAGGGCTTGATTGATCTGGGCACCGAGACATTATCTGCACCGCAGTGTGCGTGATAGGAGCTCTTCAGACTCCAGGGAAAATGCGAAGCTAATACAGCTGCTTGCCAGACCGTGCGGTAGGACGCAGGAAGGCAGATTTATTACTGAGTAAGCTGTTTTGCAATGCCAATCTGAGGCCTATTCAATTTTTTTCATCGGGGGGGGGCGGTTGACGATAATACACGTACTCAGTTTGACTTAACGTCAGGAGCGTATTTTCGAAAAATCAGACGACGTCGTAGGTGCTCTGCCTGATTGCTGGTTGAGAAGGTTTGCCATGCAGGGGATTGCGTGACCCCGACCGCGTGCGAACCGGTGAGTCAGCAGTGCAGCACAAAACACGTACTCAAGCCAGGCCTTCGTAGTTTTTAGCTGACAGGGAGCCGACAATCATCATGCAGACAGCTCGCTGGATGAAAGAAACGGTGATCGGCAGTCGCTACAAAAAAGCTGGTTTGAAGAGTGTTCTGATGGCCCCGTCGCGATGCGAACGTCATCGCGTTCCGTACAGAATCTAGCTAAGGCGGGCTGATTGAACGAAGCGTGTTTTTGTGCGAATCCCTGTCGTCGGAATGAAAGGAATTTTATAGGGTACCCTTAATCTCAATGTGCAGTAACTGCGTACTGAAGTCTGTTGATTTTAAAGGGTTTTCTGGGCTATTCGCCCCGGGAATGTCGGATAAGGGTTCGAACCCCGCCTGGGACACCACCTCTTCAAAAAACAAAAAGCCCCGCCTCACTTAATCGTGTGGCGGGGCTTTTTGCGTTGGAGCGCTGGCGAGCTCTACAGCAACTCCGAGCGGCGCAACGCCTCGATGGTTTCAATCAGGTCGTCGTACGCCACCGGTTTGCCCAGATGCTGATCGAACCCGGCCTCCCGGGATTTCTGCATGTCGCTCTGAGTGCCATACCCGGTGAGGGCGATCGCTGGTACGTTTTTCACCAGCGGCAGCTTGCGCAGGGCAGCCATCAGTTCATAGCCGGTCATGACCGGCATGCCGAGGTCGGAGATGATCAGATCGTAGCGCGTGCTCTCAGCGGCTTTCAGCGCTGCCACGGGATGGTCGAAGGCCGTTACGTCGGCGTCTTCCATCTCCAGCAGCAGCTTCAATGTCTCCAACACTTCCGGAGAATCGTCGACCAGCAGAATGCTCAAGCCATCGAGCTTGCCGGAAACCGGTTCAACCTCGGCTGTTGCAGCGGTTTCGTCGACATCAGTCGACAGCGGCAGGCGAACGGTAAAGGTACAACCGGCGCCCAGCCCCGGCGAAGCAACCTTCACCGTGCCGTGCTGGGCTTCGGTCAGTTGCCGCACCAGTGACAGGCCGATGCCCA
>Ga0307408_100000246_pt1 | contig 56179 bp, 48 predicted proteins | sample 322Cmetagenome_FD_202116 | JGI IMG/M metagenome (GOLD analysis project Ga0307408, IMG submission 202116) | Maize rhizosphere microbial communities from greenhouse at UC Davis, California, United States - 322HYB-C-3 | ecosystem: Host-associated > Plants > Roots > Rhizosphere > Soil | place... | reverse complement strand
CCTGATGACCATAGCAAGTTGGTCCCACTCCTTCCCATCCCGAACAGGACAGTGAAACGACTTTGCGCCGATGATAGTGCGGGTTCCCGTGTGAAAGTAGGTCATCGTCAGGCTCTTACAGCCCAAACCGCCCTTCTGCTCTTTCGAGTAGAAGGGCGTTTTGCTTTGCGGGAAACTTCAGGATCAGATTTCTCGCCGTCAGACCCTTCTGCGTGTGCCATCAACTTAGGAGGCACTATGAGAAAGCATGGGTAACACTGAGCTTGCCGCCTTTTGCCTGCTTCATTTATGCAACTCCAGGACATTTTGTATTCTCAAGGCTTTGGCACCCGCCGAGTGTGTGCCGGGTTGGTACAGCAAGGTTGGGTCTCTGTTCGCTATCCCTTGCTCAGCTCGTTGAAAGATTACACAACCTGCGTTGATGCAACTGCTGAGCTGGAACCGGAGGGCCTCGAGTTGCGGATTCAAGGTGTGGACTGGCCCTACCACGCCAAAGCCTATGTGCTCTTGAACAAACCGGCTGGTACCGAATGTTCGCAGAAACCGTCGACGTACCCGAGCGTGTATACGTTGCTGCCAGCGCCTTTGCGCCAGCGTCCCACTAAGAGTGCGGTGCAAGGTGTTCAGGCAGTGGGCCGCTTGGATCAGGACACAACGGGGCTTCTTCTCCTCAGCGATGATGGGCACTTCATCCATCGGATGAGTTCACCGAAGAAGCATGTGCCCAAGGTGTATCAGGTGACGACGAAGCACCCCGTGGATTCCGGACAGGTTTCGCGCCTGATGGAGGGGGTGGTTTTGGATGATGACCCGAAGCCCGTGAGGGCGGCGGCGTGTGACCAAATAGGTGACCATCGATTGGATCTCACGCTGATGGAAGGCAAGTATCACCAAGTCAAACGCATGCTGGCAGCAGTTGGAAACCGTGTAGAAGCCCTCCACCGATCCCGGATTGGAGGACTGACGTTGCCGCCTGAGTTGCAACCTGGGGAGTGGATGTGGCTTTCGGCTGGCGATTTGGAGTTGCTCGCCCATTCGTCATGAATGAGGCGGTTGCGACACTGCGCGCGGTTAGCGTTTGAGTCTGGGTGTCCTGTGTCGCTCACTGCGTACACTTTCACCCATCGTCAGCACGGCACCTTTCACCTTACCGGTCGCTCCTCCTTTGGGAAGGCTAACGTAAGCAGTGCAATAGGCTTAGGTCAAGAATGTTGCGAACTCCGTGCAAGATGCTTGGCGGCCTCAGGGCTACACTCTCAGGCTCATTTGAAAGTCGCGTTGTGAAGTTTTTTTTGATCGCACGGGCGTGCGCTGTCTTGGGGTGTTGTTGGGCCCTTGTCGGGGGGGCGGTACATGCAGCTACGCCCCCGGTATTCGTGTTGAATTCGTTGGAGGCGAGCGTGAGCGTGATCGACCCGGTCACATGGACCGAGACGGTCCGGATTCCCACGGGTAAAGAGCCTCATCACCTGTATCTCACCCCTGACGAGAAGTCGGTGATTGTCGCCAACGCGCTGGGCGATTCACTCACGTTTCTGGACCCCCGAACGGCGCAGGTGCAGACCACGGTACGGGGGATTGTGGACCCTTACCATCTGCGGTTTTCTCCGGATATGAAATGGTTCATCACGGCGGCGAATCGCTTGAACCATGTGGACTTCTATCGTTGGGACGGGAAAACGTTGACGCTGGTTCAGCGGGTGGCAACCTCGCGCACACCCAGCCACTTGTGGATCGACAGTCGAAGCGCGACCGTGTATGCGACCATGCAAGATAGCGATGAGTTGGTGGCCATCGATATCGCGACGCAGACGATCAAGTGGCGCGTGAAGACGGGGCCCATGCCTGCCGACGTTTACGGAACCGCTGATGACAAGCGTCTTTTTCTGGGCCTGACCGGTAGCGACAGCGTAGAAGTCTTTGACATATCAGGCCGCGAGCCAAAAAGCATTCACAAGATCAAGACGGGTGAAGGTGCGCACGCTTTCCGCGCCGCCGGAGACGGACGGCATCTGTATGTCAGCAACCGCGTGGCCAACACCATCAGCAAGATCGACATGACCACCTACCAGGTGGTCGATTCCTACCCGGTCCCTGGGGGGCCGGACTGCATGGAAGTGTCGCCTGATGGTCGCTTCATCTATGTCAGTTCGCGATGGGCTCGCAAGTTGTCGGTGGTGGATACGCAGACCAAGAAGGTGGTGCGGCAGGTAGCGGTGGGCAAGTCGCCCCATGGTGTATGGACTTTGCAGCATGCACCTCGATGACGGGTTGGTGGCGTAAACCTCAGCGGCACCCGAGTACGTGGCTCGGTGTCAGGTTTGCTATATTTTTTGTAGCTTCATGTGCAGGCCTCTCAAGCGTAAACGCTCAAAAAACTTGCAATAAGCCGCTCTACCTGACGTTCGATACGGGGCACATGGGCGTGGCGCCCCTGGTAGCTGAGGTTCTCGCGCGCCAGCAGGTGCGCGTGACATTCTTCGCGGCGAATGAACGTACCCAGGAGGGAGACGGAAGTCTGGGCGATCATTGGGCGCCGTGGTGGCGGGCCAGGGCCGCGGAAGGGCATGAGTTTGCCTCGCACACGTGGGACCATACCTATTGGCGTGCCGACCTGGGCACGGCGCAGAACCCGTCGTTTCGTGTGCGGCCTTCGGCAGGGCCGCGGCAAGGGCAAGAGTTCGAGCTGACTGCGGCGGGCTATTGTGCCGAGATTGCACGGGCCGCCGACCGGCTGAAACTGGTCACGGGCAAAGTGCCCTTGCCGCTGTTTCGCGCGCCCGGGGGGAAAACCTCCCCGAGGCTGCTGGCAAGCGCCCGTGCCTGTGGTTACACGCACGTGGGATGGTCCCCAGCAGGATTTCTGGGCGATGAGTTATCCAGCGAGACTCACAGCAATCAAGCCCTGTTGAACAAAGCCTTGCGAGATGTTCGCAGCGGCGACATCTTGTTGGCACATCTGGGAATCTGGTCGAGGAAGGATCCCTGGGCGCCTGCGGTACTGGAGCCGCTGCTTCAGGGGCTCAAGGAGCGTGGATTCTGCTTCCGTACGTTGCGCGAGCATCCGGCCTACGCACCAGCGCCAGGACGTTAACGGGACACGGTTTCGGGGTACTTCTGCAGACCTGCCCAGCGAGGGGCGGAGTTGGATGGAGCGTAGCGATGGATTGGCTGGTGAATGGATTTGATACCGCTCAGCAATGGATTTTTGAAGAGCTGTTGCAGCCGGTGATGTTTGCGGGCGGGTTGGGGAGCCAGCTGGAAACCGGTTATGAAGCCGCAGGCTGGCTACTTGTCGGCCTTTTGCAGTTGGCGGTTATTGCAGTAATCATCGGCCCCTTGCAGCGTTGGCGGCCTGTAGAAGCCGTGACCGACCGGGCCACCGTCAGAACGGACATCCTCTACACGCTGATTCACCGTTTGGGGCTGTTTCGACTGGGACTTTTCTTGGCGGTGGATCCGCTCATGGATTCCCTCTTCGGCTCGCTGCGCGTGGCCGGCTTCAGTACATTTCAGCTGGACGGACTGTGGCCGGGGATCACGGATGTGCCGTGGGTCAGTTTGGTGCTGTACCTGGTGGTGTTTGACTTTGTCGACTACTGGATCCATCGAGGGCAGCACCAATTCGAGTGGTGGTGGCGGCTGCATTCGTTGCACCATGCGCAGCGCCAGATGACCATGTGGAGCGACAACCGCAATCACCTGCTGGACGATCTGCTGCGGGACACGCTGCTCGTCATCGTGGCGCAACTCGTGGGTGTGGCTCCCGGCCAGTTCATTGCCATCGTGGCCATCACCCAGCTTAGCGAGAGCTTCCAGCATGCCAATGTCCGGATTTGGTTTGGCCGTTTTGGGGAGCGGCTGTGGGTGAGTCCGCGTTTTCATCGTTTGCACCACAGCATTGGGCTGGGGCACGAAACGATCCGCCCTCGCACTGACGACGACACCGCTGCGCCAAGCGATGCGGGGCATCGTGTGGTTCTCGGCGGTCACAACTTTGGCGTGCTGTTGCCCTGGTGGGACATGCTCATGCGGACTGCCAACTTCGAATTGCGGTACGACCCGACTGGCGTGCGCGATCAGGTTGAGCCGGGTCCCGATGGGCGGGTGCGGGACTATGGCCGGGGTTTTTGGTCGCAGCAGTGGCAGGGCGTGCTGAGGCTAATCGGCAAGGCCTGATCCCACTTGGGGGAGTGGCTGAGGCGGTATGCTCCCCGGTATGCGACTTCTGCTTGACTCCTTTTGGCGGGCGGCCGCTTACTGCGTGCGACCTCGCGTGATCGCGCTGTCCCTGATGCCGCTCTTGCTGATGGCAACTGCGGCATCCGGGTTGGCATATTTCTACTGGGATGCTGCGGTACAAGGCATGCGTGGCTTGCTCGATGGCTACGCGGTTTTGGCCACGTTCTGGGGCTGGCTGCAGCGCTGGGGGCTGGGGGATGTTGCTGCGGTCGTCGCACCCTTCATGGTCGTGCTGGTGGTTGCCCCGGCCCTGGTGGTGATCTCGTTGCTCGTGGTGACGGTGCTGATGACGCCCGCATTGGTCGCCCTGGTGGCAGACCGGCGGTTTCCGGCCCTGGCGCGCAAGAAGGGGGGCTCATTCATGGCCAGCCTGGCGTGGTCCATGAGCTCCACAGTACTGGCGCTGATCGCGTTGATGGTTTCGGTGCCGTTGTGGCTGGTACCCCCGCTGGTGCTCATCTTGCCGCCCTTGATTTGGGGCTGGCTGACTTACCGTGTGATGACCTTCGATGTTCTGGCGGAGCACGCGAGCAAGGAAGAACGCCATGAGCTTTTCCGCCGCCACCGCAGCAGCCTGTTGGGCATGGGCATCCTGACGGGCTACCTTGGCGCGGCACCTAGCATCCTCTGGGCTTCTGGCGTTGTGTTCGCTGCGGCATTTTTCATTCTGGTCCCACTGGCGATCTGGGTCTACACCTTGGTGTTTGCCTTTTCGTCCCTGTGGTTCGCCCACTACGCCTTGGCTGCACTGGAGCGGTTGCGCAGTGAAACGGGGCAGTGGGGCGGCTCATCTGCGCCGCCAGCGGGCCCGGCAGCTCAGGCGATACCCGCGTCTTCCCCTCTGGCATCTCTCCCCTCGTCACCATCTTCAGCAAGCGAAAGCGCTGCACCATGACACCCAATTTCGGCCTCATCATCGTGGGGGATGAAATCCTCTCCGGCAAACGCGCTGACAAGCACATGCCCAAGGTCATCGAGCTCCTGTCGGCCAGAGGTCTCGCGTTGGCCTACGCCGACTATGTGGGTGATGACCCGGACCGCATCACGGCCACCTTGCAACGTGCGTTTGCATCGAGCGACGTCGTCTTCTCCTGCGGCGGCATTGGCGCAACCCCTGATGACCACACCCGTCAATGCGCTGCTCGGGCCTTGGCTCGCAACCTGGTACTACACCCGGGGGCAGAGGCCCTGATCCGTGAACGCATGCAGGATGTGGCGCGCGAGCAGGGGACGGGCTACGAGCCGGACCGCCCTGACAACGTGCACCGGCTCAACATGGGAGTGTTCCCCGAAGGTGCAGCCCTTATTCCCAATCCCTACAACAAGATTCCGGGCTTCAGTTGCGAGGGTATCCACGGCGGAGCAGTTCATTTCGTGCCTGGATTCCCGGTAATGGCTTGGCCGATGATCGAATGGGTGCTGGACAACCGGTATGCCGCATGGTTCAACCGCTCGCCCCACGCCGAGCAGTCGGTGGTGGTGTATGGCGCGATGGAAGCGGCTTTGACCCCGCTCATGGAGCGCATCGAAAAGACACACCCAGGGATTCGGGTGTTCAGTTTGCCGAGCGTGGATCATCCACAATACGGGCGGCATATTGAGCTGGGCGTGAAGGGGCCAGCTTCTGGGGTACCGGCGGCATGGAAAGATCTGCAGGCCGGATTGCACGAATTTGGTGCTTCTCTTGGCCCTGAATTGGTGCGAAATTTGTAATCTACCCTGAAAGCAAGCCGCTTGCACCTTTGTGGTGCGTTTGTGTGAGAGGTGTGGATGCAAGCGCTCCGTTGTGCTCCTTCATAGTGCGGCGCCTGCACCCTGCTGGCACGCAAACTGCTTTTGTTCAATAAGTTTCCTTTTTTCAACAAGCGCTTTATCCAGGAGAACCTGATGGCCAAGACCGTTGCAGACGTGATGAAGATGGTGAAGGAGAACGAAGTCAAGTTCGTTGACTTCCGTTTCACCGATACCCGTGGCAAGGAACAGCACGTGACCGTGCCCGTTTCCCACTTCGATGAAGACAAGTTCACGTCCGGCCATGCATTCGACGGATCCTCGGTGGCCGGCTGGAAGGGTATCGAAGCCTCGGACATGCAACTCATGCCCGATCCCAACACCGCCAACATCGATCCCTTCTTCGAAGAGACCACGCTGTTCCTGCAGTGCGACGTGATCGAGCCGGGCGACGGCAAGGCCTACGATCGCGACCCCCGCTCTATCGCCAAGCGCGCTGAGGCCTATCTGAAGGCATCTGGCCTGGGCGACACGGCTTATTTCGGCCCTGAGCCAGAATTCTTCATCTTTGACGGTGTGCGCTGGTCCAATGAGCCCGGCAAGGTGATGTTCGAGATCGAAGAGTACGAAGCCCCCTGGAACTCGGGCGCCAAGCTCGAAGGCGGCAACCGCGGCCACCGTCCCACCGTCAAGGGCGGCTACTTCCCCGTGCCTCCTGTCGACAGCACGCAAGACATGCGGGCCGAGATGTCCCTGATCCTCGAATCCCTGGGCATCCCGGTCGAAGTGTTCCACCACGAAGTGGCGGGCGCTGGCCAGAACGAAATCGGCACCAAGTTCAGCACGCTGGTCGAGCGCGCTGACTGGACCCAGGTTCTGAAGTATGTCGTCTGGAACGTGGCTAATGCCTACGGCAAGACCGCCACCTTCATGCCCAAGCCCTACGCTGGCGACAACGGCTCCGGCATGCACGTGCACCAGTCCATCTGGAAAGACGGCAAGAACCTGTTCGCTGGCGACGGCTACGCCGGTCTCTCCGATTTCGCCCTGTACTACATCGGCGGCATCATCAAGCATGCCCGTGCGCTGAACGCCATCACCAACCCTGGCACTAACTCGTACAAGCGTCTCGTGCCCGGCTTCGAAGCCCCGGTGAAGCTGGCCTACTCGGCCCGCAACCGTTCCGCATCGATCCGTATTCCTTACGTTGCCAACCCCAAGGGTCGTCGCATTGAAGCGCGCTTCCCCGATCCATCGGCCAACCCCTACCTGTGCTTCTCGGCGCTGATGATGGCTGGTCTGGACGGTGTGGAAAACAAGATCCATCCCGGCGAAGCTGCCACGAAGGATCTGTACCACCTGCCACCCGAGGAAGACAAGCTGGTGCCCACCGTGTGCCATAGCCTGGACCAGGCGCTGGAGTATCTGGACAAGGACCGTGGTTTCCTTACCAAGGGCGGCGTCTTTACCGACTCCATGCTGGATGCCTACATCGAACTCAAGATGGGCGAAGTCACGCGTTTCCGCATGGCGCCTCACCCTGTCGAGTACGACATGTACTACTCCCTGTAATTGCCTGCCTGCAGGCCATTGCAAGCACGAAAGGCGGCCCCGGGCCGCCTTTTTTTTTGGGATCCCGCAGGTGCGATACGCACGGGAACCATTGTCCCCGTGGCAGCGTCGGTAACCCCGGCGAGCCGGGGGTACGCTTGCACCGCATTGGCGATGCATGGCGATTGGGAGATACTCCCCCAACTCCTGCCTGCCGTGCGAGGAAACTGAATGAAGAACCAGCTCATCACCCTTTTACTGATCGCCGTGGCGGTACCCGCCACATGGGCTCAAGACCGCATCTATCGCTGCGGCAACGAATACACGAACAATGCTCAGCAAGCCCGGGAGCGCGGCTGTAAGCTGGTGGAAGGCGGAAACGTCACCGTGGTTCAGGGCAGGCGACCCACAGGGGGTGCCTCCGCTCCGGCAGCCACTGCAGCACCTTCCGGTGGTGGTGGCGCCGCAAGCCCGGCCTCCCCGCCGACAGCGCCCCGCGTCACGAGCAACGATCAAAAGGCGCGAGACTCCGATGCGCGCGCGATTCTCGAGTCGGAACTGCGCAAGGCCGAGGCGCGCCATGCCGAACTGGTGAAGGAATACAACAACGGGGCGCCCGAGCGCAATGCGCTGGATCTTCGCAATCCGCAACGCTACATGGAACGCACCGCAGAACTCAAGGCGAGCGTGGCGCGCAGCGAGAGTGACATCGCGGGCATCAAGCGCGAAATTGCACGCCTGCCGAGCCCTTGAGCAGTGAAGCTTCTTTCTGGCCTGCACTCCCGTGACCCCATTACCTCCCCCTGAACCGTCCGCCACTGACACCAGCCGCTTTCATTCGCTGGATTTGATGTCCACCCTCGTGGCGGTGTTGCGTGCGGATGGCGCCGTGCAGTTTGCCAATGCGGCGCTGGAGAACGCGCTGGGGCTTTCGCGTCGCACGCTGGAGGGGGTGGACTTCTCCACCTTTTTCACCGATCCCGCCCTGTTGCAGACGGCATTGGCGGGCGCCCGGGGAAAGGACTTCGCCGCGCTGCGCTATGAGGCCAGCCTCAAGCGCCAGCACCAAGACCCGGTGCCTGTCCACGTGAGCGTGGCCGACGCCGAGCAGGTCGGCGAAATCCTGGTCGAGCTGTGGCCGCTGGAACAGCAAGCCCGCCAGGACCGCGAGGAGCGGATCCTGGACCAGGCCCAGGCCAACAAGGAGCTCATCCGCAACCTGGCCCACGAGATCAAGAATCCGTTGGGCGGCATCCGCGGTGCTGCGCAGTTGCTGGAGATGGAGCTCGATAACCGCGAGCTCACCGAATACACCCAGGTCATCATTCACGAGGCCGACCGCCTGCAGAGCCTGGTGGACCGGCTGCTTGCGCCCCACCGCCATCCCCATTTGGTGGGCGATGTGAACATCCATGAGGTGTGCGAACGGGTGCGCTCGCTGGTGCTCGTCGAATACCCCCATGGGCTCAAGGTGCAGCGCGACTACGACACCTCAATCCCTGAGTTTCGCGGAGACCGCGCACAGCTCATCCAGGCGGTGCTCAACATCGTGCAAAACGCAGCGCAGGCGCTGACCGAGCGCATCGCGGCTGGGGATGCCGTCATCACGCTGCGCACCCGCGTGGCCCGACAAGTAACCTTTGGTCGCCAGCGCTATCGCTTGGCATTGGAATTGCATGTCATCGACAACGGACCGGGCGTACCCGATGCGATCAAGGAGCGGATTTTCTACCCTCTGGTGTCGGGTCGGGATGGCGGGTCAGGGCTGGGGCTCACGTTGGCACAAACCTTCGTGCAGCGCCACCACGGATTGATCGAATGCGACAGCGTGCCGGGTCGCACCGACTTCCGAATCCTGATCCCCTTGCCCTGAGGTCCCCTGACACGCAAATCCACAGGGAAGGTAAGAAAAACATATGAAGCCGATCTGGATAGTAGATGACGACCCCTCGATCCGCTTCGTCCTGGAAAAGGCGCTGGCCCGTGAGAACCTGCCCACGCGCAGCTTCACCCACCCGCGCGAAGTGCTCGATGCCCTGGCCGACATCACCCCAGGCGACCCCGCGCGGCAAGGTCCCCAGGTGCTCGTCAGCGACATCCGCATGCCAGGGGGGTCCGGCCTGCAATTGCTGGAGAAGGTTCGCGAACTGCAACCCGGCCTGCCCGTCATCATCATGACGGCGTACTCCGATCTGGACAGCGCCGTGTCGGCGTTTCAGCGCGGAGCCTTCGAATACCTGCCCAAGCCTTTCGATCTGCCCAAGGCGGTGGAACTCATCCGCCGTGCGGTGGAGGAGAGCCAGCGCGAAGAGGTGACGGAAGAGCGCCAGACCGAAACGCCCGAGATGCTCGGCCAGGCTCCTGCGATGCAGGACGTCTTCCGCGCCATTGGCCGCCTGAGCCAGAGCCAGGTCACCGTGCTCATCACTGGCGAATCCGGTTCGGGCAAGGAATTGGTAGCGCGGGCGTTGCACAAGCATTCCCCGGTGGCCGATGGCCCGTTTGTGGCCATCAACACCGCCGCCATCCCGAAGGACCTGCTGGAATCCGAACTCTTCGGCCACGAGCGCGGCGCGTTCACCGGCGCGCAGACGCAGCGGCGCGGCCGCTTCGAGCAGGCCGAGGGCGGCACGCTGTTCCTCGATGAAATCGGCGACATGCCGTTTGACCTGCAGACGCGTCTTCTGCGCGTGCTGTCGGACGGCCAGTTCTACCGTGTTGGCGGCCACGCGGCCGTGAAGGCCCATGTGCGGGTGATTGCGGCCACCCACCAGGACCTGGAAAAGCGGGTCAAGGAAGGGGGGTTTCGCGAGGATTTGTTCCATCGCCTGAATGTCATCCGCCTGCGCCTGCCCGCGCTGCGCGAGCGGCATGAGGACGTGCCTGTTCTCACGCGGCACTTCCTGCAGCAAAGCGCGCGGCAGCTGGGCGTGGAGCCCAAGCGCATTTCCGATCCGGCGCTGGCCCGGCTGGAGCAGTTTGCCTTTCCGGGCAACGTCCGCCAGCTGGAGAACATCTGCCATTGGCTCACGGTGATGGCACCAGCGCAGGTCATCTCGCTGCAGGACCTTCCACCGGAGGTACTGGAAGCGCCCATCTACGCCGCGCCGCAGCGTCCGGTGGCTGAGCCGATGGCGGGTGCAGGCTCTTCATCCCCCGTGTTTGCCATGCCAAGCTCGCCCGCCCCAGCGTCGCTGCAGCCGCCAGAGCCGGTAAGCGCAGTGGGGGCCGTGGGGGCGATGCCACCGGCCAGCATGCCTCCTGTCATCCCGGTCGCAGAGGTTGCGCCATCGGCGGCAGGGGGGCATGGCAGCGCGCCCCAGAGCCCGGCCGGCACCTGGGAGCAGGCGCTCGAGAACGAGGCACAGAAACTATTGCTGGGCGGGCAGCCCGAAGTGTGGGATGCCCTCACGCGACGTTTCGAGTCCCGGCTGATCCGTACGGCGCTGGCCGCGACCCATGGCCGCCGAATGGAGGCCGCCCAGCGCCTGGGCATCGGGCGCAACACGATCACGCGCAAGATCCAGGAATTGGGCCTGGATGCTCCGGATGAAGGGTGAAAATCGCTGGCAGCGCTTGTATGTAAAGCGCGGCCAGCTATAAAAAGAGTAGCTTGTCCAGCTGCCCGCCTGCGAGGGGGCTCCACGCCCCAATCATCCCCACGCGGCCTGCCTGCGCTTAGGGATGCGTGCTGCGCGGCGTCCTACATTCAGGCCCTCCCTGTGCCGACCCAGCTCGCCGATGGTGACTTCAACAATGAAGGCACTGTCAACCAACTGGAGAGCTTCTATGTCGGATTTCAACGATGCCAACCGTGACCCCTTGACCAATGAGCCGGGTGCCCATCCAGTGGGTACCGGCGTCGGGGCTGCCATGGGCGGCGCAGCGGCCGGTGCGGCTGCGGGCGCATTCGGTGGCCCGGTCGGCGCTGCCGTGGGGGGCGTGGCGGGAGCCGTCGTGGGCGGCCTCGCGGGCAAGGCCGCGGCCGAAGCGGTGAACCCCACCGAAGAGGACGCCTACTGGCGCGAAAGCTACCACCGCGAGCCCTACTACGTGGGTGGCCGCACCTATGAACAATACCGTCCCGCCTACGAACTGGGCTGGTCCTCCGTGGGCCGCTACGAAGGCGACTTCGAGGCCGTCGAGCCCCGTCTGGCGGACGATTGGCGGGCTCGCCATTCCGATGGTCTGGCGTGGACCGATGCTCGCCCGGCCGCCCGTGCCGCGTGGGATCGCGTCACATCGCGCAGCCGCCTGAACGATGACGCCCCCATGGATGTCATGGACAACGATGACGTGGTGGACGTATTGAACGACTTGATCGAGTCGGCGCGCGACGGTGAATACGGCTTCACGGCCTGTGCGGAACATGCCAAGTCCGCCCAGCTCAAGACGGTTTTCCGCCGCCATGCGCAGGAATGCGCTGCCGCTGCCACGGAACTGGAGCATGAAATCCGCCGGCTGGGCGGCGAGCCCGCCGCAGGCGGCACGGTGGCTGGGGCGCTGCACCGCGGCTGGGTCTCCGTTAAGTCGGCCCTGTCCATCCAGGACGACAAGGCGGTCCTGCAGGAATGCGAGCGCGGCGAAGATGCCGCCGTGGCGCGCTACCGCAAGGCTTTGAAGGCCACCTTGCCCAGCGATGTGCGCATGCTGGTGGAGCGCCAGGCCCAGGGCGCCCAGCGCAACCACGACGAGGTTCGCGGTCTGCGTGATTCCTACGCGGCCAGCTGATCGGGGTTGCTGGCGGTCGTCAGTAGATGACTGTCGGCTCCTGATGATCGGGGCGTTGAACCTGTCAGCGCCCCGGCCACTCAGTCCAGCGTCAGCACGACGGGTGCGTGGTCGCTGGGCTGGGGATTCTTGCGTGGAGCGCGGTCCACCACGCAGGCTGTCACCAAGGGCTTGAGGGCTTCGCTGACCAGGATGTGGTCAATGCGCAGCCCTCGGTTTTTTTGGAAGCCCAGCATCCGGTAGTCCCACCACGAGTAGCTCTTCTCGGGCTGCTCGAACATGCGGAAGGTGTCTGTCAGGCCCAGCCCCAGCAGTTCCTGGAAGTGCGTGCGTTCCTCCACCGTATGGTGGATGGTGTCCTTGAGACCCACGGGGTCGAACGAGTCGCGGTCCTCGGGCGCGACGTTGAAGTCACCCAGCAGCGCCAGTCGGGGGTGCGCTTGCAGTTCTTCGCGCAGCCAGCGGTGCAGGGCGGTCAGCCACAGCATCTTGTAGGCGAATTTCTCGGTGCCCGGAGCCTGCCCATTCACGAAATAGCAGTTCACCAGCCGCAGCGGGCCGGAGGCCGTGTCCATGGTGGCGGCGATCACCCGCGCCTGCTCATCGTCGTGGCCGGGGATGTTGCGCACCACGTCGCGCAGCGGGTGGCGGCTCAGGATGGCAACGCCGTTGTAGGTCTTCTGACCGAAGGCGACGGCTTCATAGCCTGCCTCTTTCAGCGCGTCGTGCGGAAACTTGTCGTCGGTGAGCTTGAGCTCCTGCAGGCACAGCGCGTCCACGGGATGGGCCTGCAGCCAAGCCAGCACCTGGGGAAGGCGCACGGTGAGGGAGTTGATGTTCCAGGTAGCGATTTGCATGATTTTGGCCTCCAGCGCTTATTGGGAAAGCGCAACGTGCTATCAATAGGTGAGCAATTTGCGGAGGGCCTTCAGCGCCTTTCAGCCTGCCCGCACATAGGTCACAAAGCTGAAGGGCAGCCCATTGGTGCTGACGTGGCGGCTGCGCTCAGACTCCGTCCACTCGGCACCCAGTGTGGGCGCATAGGCGTCGCCCACGAAATCCCTTTCAATCTCGGTGACATAGACGCTGTCTGCCAAAGGCAGTGCCTCGGCATAGATTTGCGCCCCCCCGATCACCCATACCGTGGGGCCGGCAGGGGCCTGGCGCAGCGCCTCGGACAGGCTGGCGGCTCGCACGGCGCCCTCGGCCTGCCAGTCCGTCTGGCGCGTGACCACGATGTTGGTGCGGCCCGGCAGGGGCCGAAAGCGCGGCGGCAGCGAATCCCAGGTCTTGCGGCCCATGACCACCGGGCAGCCCTGCGTGAGCTGCTTGAAACGCGCCATGTCCTCCGGCAGGTGCCAGGGCAGCGCGTTGTTCTGCCCAATGACGCCGTTGGCGGCGCGCGCGTAGATGAGGTGCAGGGGCATGGATGGGGCTCCTCAGATGTGCAGCGCGGCTGCCACGCCCACGCCCAGCCCCAGCGCGGCCACGCCGTACATGCCCCACTCCAGCCATTTCTTCCTGGTGAGCAAGGCGATGGCGGCCAGCGCAATGGCGACCTGCAGCGCCGTGGTGGCCTGGGCCCAGCGGTGGTGCTGGTGCATCTGGGCCTCGCTTTGGCGGTCGAAGTCGTGGGCGTCGGCTTCGAGCTTCTCGGCCACGGTCTTGATCTCGTTCTTTTCCTTTTCGTAGCGGTCGATCTTGGCCTGGTATTTGGCCTTTTCGGTCTCTGCCGGGGTCAGGTCACGTGCCAGCTCCGCCAGGCTCTGCTTGGTGCTCTTGGACTGGAAGTAATTCCACTGGTTGGAGGCCTCTGTCTTCTTGATGGCCGCATCGTTCTTCATCAGGCCCGCGTTGGCCTGCGTGGCGCCGCCCATGTAGGCAAAGATGGCACCCACCGTGGCCACGATGGCCGTGAACATGGCGATCTTGTTGGTGGACGAGCCTGCGCTATCAGTGCCATGGGAGGCTGCATCATCGTGGTGATGGCCGTGGGTGGCATGTTCGACAGCGTGGTCGTGGGGGCCGTGTACGTGGAATCCGCCGGATGACATGGAGAAAAAGCGTTGGAGTGGTTGTGATGGATGGAGGCAGGGCGCGCGTTGCCGCACTCGCCTGGGGTCGCGGGGGCTGAAGGCCGAGCCGGCAGTGCTGCGGACTACACCGCCACAGGCGCCTTGATGGCGGGGTGGCACTGGTAGTCCAGCACTTCGAAATCCTCGTACTGGTAGTCGAAGATGCTGCCCGGCCGGCGCTTGATGTTCAGCACCGGGTAGGGGTAGGGCGTGCGCGCCAGCTGGGTCTGCACCTGCTCGTGGTGGTTGCTGTAGATGTGGCAGTCGCCGCCCGTCCAGATGAAGTCGCCCACTTCCAGGTCGCACTGCTGCGCCACCATGTGCGTGAGCAGCGCGTAGCTGGCGATGTTGAAGGGCACGCCCAGAAAAATGTCGGCGCTGCGCTGGTAGAGCTGGCAGCTGAGCGTGCCGCGCCCGCCGGGCTCCTGCGCGGGCGCCACGTAGAACTGGAAGAACGCATGGCAGGGCATGAGCGCCATCTTGTTCAACTCGGCCACGTTCCATGCGCTCACGATGATGCGGCGCGAATCGGGGTTGGTCCTGAGCGTCTGGATCACGTCGCTGATCTGGTCGATGTGCCCGCCATCCGGTGTAGGCCAGCTGCGCCATTGCACGCCATAGACGGGACCCAGGTCGCCATCCGCGCGTGCCCACTCGTCCCAGATCGTCACACCGCGCTCTTTCAGCCAGTTGTTGTTGCTCGAGCCCGTGAGGAACCACAGCAGTTCGATGATGATGGACTTGAGGTGCACCTTCTTGGTGGTCACCAGAGGAAAACCTTCCTTCAGGTCGAACCGCATCTGGTGGCCGAACACGCTGGTCGTGCCCGTACCCGTGCGGTCGGACTTGTGCACGCCGTGGGTGAACACGTGGCGCATGAAGTCTTCGTACTGGGATCGGACGGGGCGGGCGTGGTCGGTCATGGCGGGCTCGAGGGCGAAAGGCGCAATTCTAGGGCGGGAGGGGGGAGGCCGCTTTACCGGCTAAGCTCGCCCACCTCGGCGCTCGCCGCCCCTGTTCCTCTTCGATAGAAAACGACACATCATGCGCCTGGAACCCATCTCCCTTCTGTGCCGCGCGGCACTCGCCGCGCTCCCGCTGGCCTTGCTGGCAGGTTGCGGCGGCACAGCCCCCACGACCCCGAACGCCTCCCAGGCGCCAGCCTGGCGGTCCGTCGGGCTGCCTGCCCCCGCAAGCCAGCCTGTCAGCCCCTGGGCGGGCCTGCAGTCGCAAGTGGGTCGAATCCCCGAAGAGGGGGGCGACTTTCTGCGCACGGGCCGGCTGGCGCAGCGGCTCGGCGAACTGCTGGGAGAGGACAACTACCTCATCCTGCTGCATAACCTGCGCACCACCACGCCCCTGCGCCAGGAGGGGGATCTGCTCTACATCACGGGCCACCGGCATCCGGCGGGTGGTGATGAGGCGGCGGCGGTGGTGATCCACCCCGCTGCCGACGCCGTGCGCGTGTGGCTTTCGACCGGCGGTGAGGAATGGGAAGTGCAAGACCTGGGCGCTCCCAAGACCTGGCCGGCCGACGTCGCCCGGGTGATGGAAGAAGCGCGGCGCTGAACAGGTTTCCCTGGGGGCCCGATGGCATGGGCCGTCGGAGCCGGGGCGCTGATTGGCGCAGGGGCCGGATGCTCTGCCCATTGCGTGGAGGGACGCGTGCCTCGCAACTGAATTCACATACCCAGTTGACGGTACTAGGTATAAATACCGAGTGAATGGTGCAAATTAGTATCTTTACTGGCCATTGGAGTACCAATTCGGCACGCCAGCATCGGTATCGTTCAGTCCGTCAATGCCCGCAGCCAGGGAGGGCCTGCATAACTCCCTGCGGTCGGTGTTGAAAGGCAGATTTCCATACCAACGACCGAGGAGACACACCGATGCCCCATTCCCCCCGTGCTGCCCTGCGCGCCGCAGCGCCCCGCCGACTCGCCCTGGTGGCCGCACTCGCCTTGACTTCGCTGTGCGGCGCCGCCATGGCCCAGACGGAGCTCGTCATCGCCACCGTGAATAACGGCCACATGATCGAGATGCAAAAACTCAGCAAGAACTTCGAGCAGGCCCACCCCGACATCAAGCTCAAGTGGGTGACGCTGGAAGAAGGCGTGCTGCGCCAGCGCGTGACCACCGACATCGCCACCAAGGGCGGCCAGTTCGATGTGATGACCATCGGCCTGTACGAGGCGCCCATCTGGGGCAAGAAGGGCTGGCTGCAGGAACTCAAGACCGATGCCGCCTACGACGCGGACGACCTGCTGCCCGCGGTTCGCAGCGGCCTGTCGGTGGATGGCAAGCTGTACGCCGCGCCGTTCTATGCCGAAAGTTCCATGCTCATGTATCGCAAGGATCTGGCTGACAAGGCCGGTGTGCAGGTGCCCGAGCGTCCCACTTGGCCGCAGATCAAGGATCTGGCCGCCAAGATGCACGACCCCAAGAACGGCGTGTATGGCATCTGCCTGCGCGGCAAGCCGGGCTGGGGCGACAACATGGCCTTCATCACCACGCTGGTCAACACCTTTGGCGGTCAGTGGTTCGACATGCAGTGGAAGCCGCAGCTCGAATCCAAGCCCTGGAAGGACGCGATCAACTTCTATGTGGACCTGCTCAAGAACTACGGTCCGCCCGGCTCGTCGGCCAACAGCTTCAACGAAATCCTGGCGCTGACCAACTCGGGCAAGTGCGGCATGTGGATTGACGCGACCATTGCCGCATCTTTCGTGGCTGACCCCAAGCAGTCCAAGGTGGCCGAGCACATGGCGTTTGCCCAGGCGCCCACCATGCACACACCCAAGGGGGCCAACTGGCTGTGGTCGTGGAATCTGGCCATCCCGGCCGGTTCCAAGAAGGTCGATGCAGCGCAGAAGTTCATCACCTGGTCCACCAGCAAGGACTACATCCAGCTCGTGGCCAAGACCAACGGCTGGGCCAACGTGCCCACGGGTACGCGCAAGAGCACCTATGCCAACCCCGAGTTCCAGAAGGCTGCCCGGTTTGCTGCCGCCGAAAAGACCGCCATCGATTCGGCCAACCCCAACGACTCCACGTTGCCCAAGAGCCCGTATGTGGGTGTGCAGTTCGCGGCCATTCCGGAGTTCCAGGCCATCGGCATTGCGGTGGGGCAGCAAATGAGTTCGGCCCTGGCAGGCAAGACCACGGTGGACGCGGCGCTCAAGGCCAGTCAGACCCTGGCGGACCGTGAGATGAAAAAGGCCGGCTACTACAAATAGGCAGTCACTCGGCTACTGCGCGGGCCGATTTGGTGGCGGTGTCCCTCGCCGTGCGGGAGTACCGCTGCGGTGCAGCGCCACCGCCACCTCGGCCCTGGCTGTGCCGACTGAACACCTATTCCTGCCGGACATTTTTCTGAGGCCCCCATGAACCGCCGCCTGCTTCCCCGCCTGCTGCTCACGCCCGCCGTGGCTACGCTCTTCCTTTGGATGATCGTGCCGCTGGTGATGACGATCTACTTTTCATTCATCCGCTACAACCTCATGCAGCCCGACCAGTCGGGTTTCGTGGGCCTGGAGAATTTCGAGTACTTCGTCACCGACCCCTCGTTCGGCACGGCGGTGGTCAACACCCTCCTGCTGCTCGGGAGCGTGATCCTCATCACCGTGGTGCTGGGGGTAGCGATTGCGCTGCTCATCAACGAGCCGTTTCCGGGCCGGGGCATCGTGCGGGTGCTGCTGATCTCGCCCTTCTTCGTCATGCCCACGGTGAACGCGCTGATGTGGAAGAACATGATGATGAATCCCATCTATGGCGTGCTCGCGCAGGTGTGGATCTTCTTTGGCGCGCAGCCGGTGGACTGGCTCACGGACCACCCGCTGTTCTCGGTCATCGTGATGGTGGCCTGGCAGTGGCTGCCGTTTGCCACGCTGATCTTCATGACCGCACTGCAGAGCATGAACCACGAGCAGCTGGAGGCCGCGCGCATGGACGGCGCCAACTACCTGCAGCAGCTGCGCTACCTGTACGTGCCGCATCTGGCGCGCTCGGTGGCGGTGGTGGTGATGATCGAGCTGATCTTTTTGCTCAGCATCTTTGCCGAGATCTACACCACCACGGCCGGCGGGCCGGGCGATGCCAGCACCAACGTCACGTTTTTGATCTTCAAGCAGGCGCTGCTCAACTTCGACGCCGGCGTCGCTTCGGCCGGGGCGCTCTTTGCGGTGGTGCTGGCCAACATCGCAGCGGTGTTCCTGATCCGCATGGTCGGCAAGAACCTAGACAAGTAAGGCAAGCAAGCTCATGACCGCACGACGCCGTTCCAAATTTCCGCTGGGCCTGCTGGCCCTGCGCACTGCCGTGGCCTGGGGCGTGGCCCTGCTGCTGGTGTTTCCGCTGGCCTGGCTGTTCCTCACGGCCTTCAAGACTGAGCTGCAGGCCATTGCCGTGCCCCCGCTGTTTGTCTTCACGCCCACGCTGGAGAATTTTCACGAGGTGCAAGAGCGCAGCGATTACCTGCTCTACGCCAAGAACTCGGTGATCACCAGCGTGCTGTCCACCCTGGTGGGCCTGATGCTCGCCGCCCCTGCGGCTTACGCCATGGCTTTCTTCAAGGGCAAGCACACCAAGGACATCCTCATGTGGATGCTCTCCACCAAGATGATGCCGGCCGTAGGCGCGCTGGTGCCCATCTACGTGCTGGCGCAAAAGAGCCACCTGCTGGACACGCAGCTTGCGCTCATCATCGTGTTCGCGCTGTCCAACCTGCCCATCATGGTCTGGATGCTGTATTCGCACTTCAAGGACATCCCGCACGAGATCCTGGAAGCCGCGCGCATGGACGGCGCCACGCTGTGGCAGGAGGTGCGCCTGGTGCTGCTGCCGCTGGGCATGGGGGGCCTCGCATCCACCGGCCTCTTGTGCCTGGTGCTGTCGTGGAACGAGGCGTTCTGGAGCCTGAACCTGAGCGCCGCCAAGGCGGGCACGCTGGCCACGCTCATCGCGTCGTACTCCAGCCCCGAGGGCCTGTTCTGGGCCAAGTTGTCGGCGGCATCGCTCATGGCCATTGCGCCCATCGTCGTGTTCGGCTGGTTCAGCCAGAAGCAGCTCGTCCAAGGTCTCACGTTCGGCGCGGTCAAGTAAAGCGCAGCGTTCATTCTCCAGATTTCAAGCATTCAGGAACCCGATTCCATGGCCTACCTACAACTGCGCGGCATCGAGAAATTCTTCGGCGAGCACCGCGCCATCAAAGGCATCGACCTCACCATCGAGCAGGGCGAGTTCATCGTCTTCGTCGGACCTTCGGGGTGTGGCAAGTCCACCTTGCTGCGGCTGATCGCGGGGCTCGAAAGCATCGACGGCGGCACGCTGATGCTGGATGGCCGCGACATCACCGACCAGCCGTCCAGCAAGCGCGACCTGGCCATGGTGTTCCAGAGCTACGCGCTGTACCCCCATATGAGCGTGTACGAGAACATGAGCTTCGCGCTCAAGCTCGCCAAGGTGGACAAGCAGGTCATCGACGAGAAGGTGCAGAACGCCGCGCGCATCCTCAACCTCACGCAGTACCTGCAGCGCACGCCCAAGGAGCTGTCGGGCGGTCAGCGCCAGCGCGTGGCCATCGGCCGCGCCATCGTGCGCGCGCCCAAGGTGTTCCTGTTTGACGAGCCACTGTCCAACCTCGACGCGGCGCTGCGCGGCCAGACCCGTGTGGAGATCGCCAAGCTGCACCGCGATCTTGGGGCCACCACCATCTACGTCACGCACGACCAGGTGGAGGCCATGACGCTGGCCGATCGTGTGGTGGTGCTGCGCGACGGACAGATCGAGCAGGTGGGCTCGCCCCTGGAGCTGTACGACCGGCCCGCCAACCAGTTCGTGGCCCAGTTCATCGGCACGCCGCAGATGAACGTCGTGCCCTATGCGCAGCTGCCCGCACCTGTGCAGCAGCTCGCGCCCCAGGCCGCCACGGGCGGTGCCGTGGGCCTGCGGCCCGAATGCGTGGCCGTGCGGGCAGGCGCACTGGCGGGGCAGGGCGGGGTGGCCTCTGGCCAGGTCGAGCTGGTCGAGGCGCTGGGCGCGGAAACGCTGATCTATGTGCGCACCACGCAGGGTGCCCAGGTGGTGGCCCGCCAGAGCGAGCGCACGGGCCTGCAGGCAGGCGACGCCGTGGCGCTGGACATCGCGGCCGAGCACGCCCATTGGTTCGACAGCGCCGGCCGCGTGGTGGCACCGGCCGTTGCTGCCGCCGCCTGATCGCACTTGCCCTGCGCCGCTATTTCCGATTGCACCTTTTCCATGACTGCTGAATCCTCTGCATCTCCTCTCACCATCCTGCACCTCGGGCTGGGTTCTTTCCACCGCGCGCACCAGGCGGTCTACCTGCACCAGCTGCACGCGCTGGGCGACACGCGCTGGGTGCTGGCTGGCGGCAACCTGCGCCCAGACATGCAGGACACAATCGCCGCGCTGCAGGCCCAGGGCGGCGCCTACACCCTGGAAACCGTCACCGCCCAGGGCGAGCGCAGCTACACCTGGGTGGAGTCCATCCGCACCGTGGTGCCCTACACGCCGGATCTGGCGGGGCTGGTGGCCCTGGCGGTGCAGCCCGGCACGCGCATCATTTCCTTTACCGTGACCGAGGCGGGCTACTACCTGGACAGCCGCCACCAGCTGGACTGGGCCAACGCGCCCGACCTGGCAGGCGACCTGGAGGCCTTGCGCGCAGGCCGCGCGGGCAGCACGTTGTACGGTGCGCTCACCACCTTGCTGCGCGCGCGCAAGCAGGCAGGGGCCGGACCGGTGACCCTGCTCAACTGCGACAACCTGCGCCACAACGGCGACCGCATGCGCAGTGGCTTGCTGCAGTTTGTGCAGGCCCTCGGCGACGCCGAGCTGGGCGCCTGGATCGAAGCCCACACCACCAGCCCCAACGCCATGGTGGACCGCATCACCCCCCGCCCCACACCCGAAGTGGTGCAGCGCGTGCAAGCCGCCACGGGCCGCACTGACCCGGCCGCGCTGATGGGCGAGAGCTTCATCCAGTGGGTGATTGAAGACCGCTTTGCCAACGGCCGGCCGGCGTGGGAGCGTGTGGGCGTGGGGCTGGTGGCCTCCGTCGCGCCTTACGAAGAAGCCAAGATCCGCCTGCTCAACGCCACGCACAGCTGCATTGCCTGGGCCGGCACGCTGGTGGGCTACCAGTACATCCACGAAGGCACGCACGACCCTGCCATCCGCCAGATGGCGTTCAACTACGTGACGGACGACACCATCCCCGTGCTGCAGCCGAGCCCTATCGACCTGTCCGCCTACCGTGACGTGGTGCTGGAGCGTTTTGGCAACCCGGCCATCGCCGACACCAACCAGCGCGTGGCCATGGACGGTTTCAGCAAGATCCCGGGTTTCATCGCGCCCACCGTGCGCGAGCGGCTGGCGCGCGGCGAGGGCATCGCCAGCGTGGCTGTGCTGCCTGCGCTGTTCCTGGCCTACTTGCAGCGCTGGCATGCCGGGCAGATCCCCTATACCTACCAGGACCAGGCCATGGACCCCGCCGTCGCCCACGCCATCTGCGAAGCCGCCGACCCCGTGGCTGCGTTCGCGGCCGACCGTGTGCTGTGGGGCGACCTGGCGGGCGATGCGCGCCTGGTGAAGGCACTGCGCGAGGCTGCGGCACAGGTGGCGCAGTTCGTGGCCAGCCACCCCGGCGCATCCGCGCGGGGCGCCTCTGCACAACAATAAGGCCCTGTCCACGCCGCGCAGCCAACCATCGCGCAAGGAGCCACTGCCATGTCCTCCGCTCACGCACTGCCGCGCCAGACCAAGCCAGAGCTGGAGCACGCGTTCTCGCGCTCGCCCGAGCTGGGCTACGAGCCGCCGGAGACGGCGGGCTTCATCCGCTGCCTGTCGCACGGCTTTCCCACGCCGCTGGCGCGCTGGCACTACCACGACGAGTACGAGTTGCACCTCATCACCGCCACGTCGGGCAAGGTGTTCGTGGGCGACTGGATCGGCCAGTTCGGCCCCGGCCAGCTGGTACTCACGGGCCCGCGCCTGCCGCACAACTGGATCAGCATGGACCTGCCCGAAGGCGGCGTGCCGCTGCGCGACTTGGTGATCCAGTTCCCCCACGCACCGCTGGCCGCCAGCAGCGAAGGCATCCCCGAGCTGCGCGAGGTGTTGCCCCTGCTGGAGCGCGCACGCCACGGCATCGAGTTCTTCGGTCTGCATGAAAAGGCGCAAGCGCACTGGTACCGCATCAAGGAGCTCCAGGGCCTGGGGCGCTTTGGCGCCTTCTGCGAGCTGATGGGCGAACTGGCCCGCTGCACCGACTACCGCCTGCTGTCCAGCACCCAACTGCAAAGCGAGGACAGCGACGCGCAGCTCGCGCAAATCAACGCCATCGTGAGCCGCATCACCGACCACTTGGCCGAGCCCTTGTCCGCCGCCGACCTGGCGCAGGAACTGGACATGACCGAGAGCCGCTTCTCGCGCTTCTTTCGCCGTGCCACCGGCAACACCTTCACCGACTTCGTGAACCTGGTGCGCGTGAACCGCGCCTGCCAGCTGCTGATGGAGACCGACCGCTACATCACCGACATTGCCTACGACGTGGGCTTCAACAACATGGCCAACTTCAACCGCCGGTTTCTGGACATCAAGGGCATGACGCCCAGCGAATACCGCAAGCAGGGCGTGGGCCGGTTTGGCAAGCTGTGAGGTGAACTTATTCGCCTGCCCCCATTGCGCAATGGCAGGTGCGTGCAGGTCCGTTCAACCACCCGTTCGGGCCGAGCCCTTCGAAGCCAGGGCGCAGCAAGTCCATCACAGCCCGCAATCCGAACCGGCTTTGGCCCCTCCTCGTCCTTCCAACACCATGACCACTACTGTCCCCTCAACCTCTCCCTCCACACTGCAGTCCGCCGTGGCAGGGGAGGCCCTCATCGACCTCATTCGCCGCCCCGACGGCAGCTACCTGCCGTGCCTGGGCGGCGCGCTCTACAACCTGTGCCGCGCGCTGGCCCGGCAGGGCGTGGGCACGCAGTACCTCAACCCCTTGTCGCGCGATCGCTTCGGACGCGAGCTCGCCGCGCAACTCGCGTCCGACGGCGTGCACCTGACCCATCCCGAGCCCGTGCAGCAGGTCACCTCGCTCGCCGTGGTCAACCTGAACGCCCACGGCCACCCCGACTACGCCTTCTACCGCGACGGCGTGGCCGACCGCGCCGTTTCCGCCCAAGGCCTGACAGACGCCTGCGCGGCCCTGCCCGCACTGCAGCTCGTCTGCACCGGCGCCCTGGCACTGGACGAACGCGACACGGCCATCTACCTGCCCTGGCTTGCCGCCCAGCGCTCGGCGGGCCGCTGCGTGGTCGTGGACGCCAATCTGCGCCCCTCCGTCATGCCCGATCTGGCTGCCTACCGCACCACCGTGCACGCCGCGCTGGACCACGCCCACATCATCAAGGCCAGCGACGAAGACCTGGACCACCTGGCTGTGCCTGGCAATGATGCCGTGGCCCGCGCCCGCCACCTGCTGGCCTCCCATCCGCAAGCGCACCTGCTGGCTCTCACGCTCGGCGCCGAAGGGGCTTGGCTGCTGCACCGCAATGGCGCGCAGTGTTTTGCCAAGGAAGCTCAGCCTTTGCCGGTGGTGGATACCGTCGGTGCGGGCGACAGCTTTCTGGCGGGGCTTCTGGCGCACCTGCTGCGGCAAGCGCAAGCTCCCATGCAGGTCGTGGGCGCACATGGTTTTGCGGCGTTCGTTGAAGCATTGCCTGCCCAGGCCTGCGCGCAGGCCCTGGGCCACGCGCTGTCCAGCGCGAGTTTGTGTGTGCAGGCGCAGGGCTGCGTGCCACCCGACTGGGAGTCCACCGTGGAATGGGCAAGGGAGCATCCGGCGGTTGGAGAAGGCGATCGGTAAGATGCTTGACTTCCAGCTCCTGTGACGCACCGCCCGGCGCACATCGACCCGTCAAACTGGGCCTTTCAGGGCGGTGCACACGGCCGTCCAGGTTGTGCAGGTCACCCTTAAATCGCAAGGTTCCATCTCTTCTGGCAGCGCATGGTTTCGTTACGCATCATCCTTCGTTTGCGTGTTCCAGCTGTGGTGGTCGCGCTGGCCGCCTCCACGGCGATCGCATGCGACGACGGATCCATGCCCATCTTCAGCTGCGAAGCCTCGAATGGCCGCAAGTTCATTGAGCTGTGCGCTGCGTCTCCACCGTCCCTGGACGGATTCCTGGAATATCGCTTTGGCACCTTGGGCCGCGATGGGCAGGAGAAAGCGGTGGAGCTGGTTTTTCCAGCGCAGCGAGAAGGCTCGCTGGCCCAATTCTTCGGTGCAACCTACACCTCCAAAGGGGTCTACACGCAGTCGGTGCGTTTTGGCACGGGCTCGCACGCCTACACCGTGTTCACCCGTGCCCGCGGAAGTCGGGACGAGGGGGCGGGCGTGGAGGTGAAGGCTCGCGCGTCCGGGAAGGTCACCACCATTTACTGCAGCGAGCGGCCTCGCTTTTACGTGTTTGAGCTCCAGGGCCTGCTGGCGTGCGACCCCGAAACACCGGTGGGGAAGGCGTGCATTCGTTAGGGCGTCTGTCTCCACGAACCGTCGCGTCGCATGTGCAGCGGCCTCGGCGGGCCGCCGCAGGCGTTTGCTAGATTGGCACCCATGCGCATTCCCTCGCGTCACATGCCCCCCTTCGAGCGCCGTTCATTGCCAGTCGGAGCGTGGCTGCTCGTCGGGGGCCTCGCGGCGGCCGTCGCCCATTTGGCGGTGACTCGCCCCGTGGCTTTTCTTGCGGTATCCGGTGGCGTGGCAGTGCTCGTCCTGCTCGCTCATCGGCAGGGCAGGCGGGAGCGACGCCAACTGCGCGCGCTGGCCTCGACACGCGAAGGTCCCACGATCTGCGAGTTTGCGCGGGACTTCAACGCACGCGAAGTGGATACCTGGGTCGTGCGAGCCGTCTACGAGCAGCTGCAGGGCCATCTCGCGGATGCTCACCCGTCGTTCCCCCTGCGAGCCGACGACAGGTTGAAGGAGGATCTGAGGCTCGACGACGAGGATCTGGACATGGACATCGTTCAAGAAATCGCATCCCGAACGGGAAGGTCCTTGGACGCCAGTGCTTCCAATCCTTACTTTGGCCGGGTGAGGACGGTGCGGGACCTCGTGCTGTTTTTTCAGAATCAACCGAGGCCGGGCCATGCAGCGAGCCGGCTGCGGCCCGCTGGCATCGCCCGGTGAGAGGGACCTATGACCGATCCGACCCTGACCTTTGCGACCCAGGAGGCATGGGATGCCTGGCTGGATCAGCACGGGAGTACCTCCTCGGGTGTGTGGCTTCGACTGGCGAAGAAGTCGGCCAGCAAAGCCACAGTGAGCTATGTCGACGCGCTTGAGTGTGCGCTCTGCTACGGCTGGATTGACGGAAAGAAGCAGTCCGAAAGCGCGCACTACAGGCTTCAACGCTTTACTCCACGAGTGGCCCGCAGCATCTGGTCTCAGATCAACAAGGAGAAGTCGCAAGCCCTGGTGGCATCCGGGCGGATGCGGCCGGCCGGCCTGTTGCAGATCCAGCGGGCCAAGGACGATGGCCGGTGGGAGGCCGCGTATGCGCCAGCCAGCTCGTCGACCGTGCCCGATGACCTGCAACGCGCGCTGGATGCCCATCCAAAAGCTGCCGAGTTCTTTGCAACCCTCAACAGCCGCAACCGCTACGCCATCCTGTTCCGGGTGCACAACGCGAAGAAGCCCGAAACACGCGCACGGAAAATCGCGCAGTTTGTGGACATGCTGGGTAAGGGCGAGGTGCCCTATCCCTGAAGTCCCAGGCTGGGCGCGCGGCCCAGTGGTTGCTAGATAGGGTGATTAGGTTGGTCGATCGCGCTTGATTTAAAAGCGGTTTAAGCTATCTAATTGATAGCAATTTTCCTCGCGCCAGTTCGCGACTGCTCATGTATGGGTGCGCACCCGGTGCCCCTGGTTGTCGCTCATCTCCAGGATCCACCACTGCGCCCCGGTGCGTTTGTCGATGAAGCGCATGTGCGAGGCGATGTCGGTCAAGGCGGCGCTGTCCGGGTGGAGTAGGCCTTGCACGTATTCCACGAGGTCAGCACCTTTTTCGGTGAACTCAAAGCCATCGTGGTCGAACTCGAACACCCGGCCCGCGCAGGCGCTGTCGGTGGCCATCAGGACGTAGTTGCCCGAGTGGGGCGTTTCGCCAATCACCAGGCAGTGGTCCACCCAGTCGGGCAGGAGGTCGTCGCGTTCCTCGTCGCTCAGGTGTTCGGTCCAGCCCTCAAAGGCCTCGCGCAGCACGGCCCATTCGGTGGGCGGGGCGATGTAACGGGCAGCGTCGCCGGTATCTGCGTCGTGGTACAGCAGCACGCTGCCGAAGGCGGCATAGAAGGCCGGCAGGCGGCCTACGTCGGGCAGGGGCGCGTCCAGCAAGGGGGCAGGGGGCTGGATACGGTGCTGAAAAGTCACCGTCTTGGTCTGCTGCGGCTTGTGGATGCGCTCGCAGTGGAACGCGCCCGTGTGCTCGGCAACGGCGCGGTGCAGTTCGGTCAGTGGCATGGTTCCTTGGTGCCGTGGTCAGGGGGCTTGATCAGGCGCGTGGCTGCAGCACCCGGCCCGGGTTCAGGATGCCCTGCGGGTCCAGCGCCTGCTTGATGGCGCGCATCATCGAAAGCGCCACGGGCGACTGGTACTTGGCCAGCTTGTCCGCCTTGAGCTCGCCAATGCCGTGCTCGGCCGAGAACGAGCCGCCGAACTCGGCCACGGCTTCATAGACCAGGTGGTTGACCTGCGCTTCGTGCTCGCGCAGGAAGGCCTTGGCATCGCCCTCGGCGGGGGCCTGCACGTTGTAGTGCAGGTTGCCATCGCCCAGGTGGCCGAAGTTGACCAGGCGCACGCCTGGGATTTCGCGCTGCAGCACCGCGTCGGTGTGCGCCACGAAGGCGGGGATGCGCGAGATGGGCACCGAGATGTCGTGCTTGATGTTCAGGCCCTCTTCGGCCTGGGCCAGCGGAATGCTCTCGCGGATATGCCAGAGCTGGTGGGCCTGGGTAAGGTTCTCGGCCACCACGGCGTCGGTCACACAGCCCATTTCAAACGCGGTTTCCAGCAGCGCTTCGAACCGTGCGCGCGCGTGTTCTTCGGATTCGCTGTCGGAGTTCTCCAGCAACACACACCACGGAGCGTTCTCGTCGCCCAGGAAGGGCACGCGCAGCTGCGGCATGTGCTTGCCCACCAGGCTGAGCGCAAACTGCCCCATCACCTCAAAGCCCGTGAGGCCCGCGCCCAGCTGCTTGTGCGCCAGGCCCAGCAGGGCCACCGCATGCTCCATCGACGGCACGGCGGCCCAGGCGGTGAGCTTGGCGGCGGGCTGGGGGTAGAGCTTCATCGTGGCGGCAGTGATGATGCCCAACGTCCCTTCGCTGCCGATGAACAGGTCGCGCAGGTCGTAGCCGGTGTTGTCCTTGCGCAGGCCCTTGAGGCCATCCCACACCTCGCCCTGGGGCGTGACGACTTCCAGGCCCAGGCACAACTCGCGCGCATTGCCGTAGCGCACCACCTGCGTGCCGCCCGCGTTGGTACCCAGGTTGCCGCCGATGGTGCAGCTGCCTTCGGCCGCGAGCGACAGGGGGAACAGTACACCCGCGTTGCGTGCCACCTCCTGCAGGTTCTGCAGGATGCAGCCGGCCTCCACCGTCATGGTGAGGTTATCGGTGTCCACGCTGCGCACTGTGTTCATGCGCGTGAGGCTCAGCACGATCTGCGTGCCCGAATCATCGGGCGTGGAGCCCACGGCCAGGCCGGTGTTGCCGCCCTGCGGCACGATGGATGTGCCACTGGCGGCGCAGGCCTTGACCACGGCGGCCACCTCGGCGGTGCTGGCCGGGCGCACCACGGCCAGGGCCTTGCCGCGCACGCGGCGGCGCCAGTCCTGTTCCCAGGCGGTGAGGTCGCCTTCGTTGATCACATGGGCGGGGCCGACGATGGCGCGCAGGGTGTCGAGCAGTTGGGTCATGGCTAGCACTTTTTCAATGTGGTGAAAGGTCGGGCGCCGGGCCCGTTTCAGGATGCGGCGGAGTTTGCGGCAGCGGCCGCTGCCCTAGCGTTGCGCTGGCGCAGCCGCACGTGCAGGGTGCACGCCACGAACAGCACCAGGCACAGCGCAATCTCCAGCCAGGCCAGCCATTGCGAGGGCGGCTGGTCGCTCCAGCCGCGCACCACGCCTTCGGTGAAGTACAGCCAGATCACCAGGCTGACCCAGCGGTAGGTGTACATGCGGTTCTTGAGGATGCCCGCCAGCGGTATGCACAGCGGCAGCGCCTTGATGGCGAGCCACGAGCCCCCCGGGCGCACGGGTGCCAGTACCAGTTCCCACGCCAGGCACAGCGCGATCAGCGCGAGCAGGCTGCCCGTGGCCACCCAGCGCGTGGCGGCCACGGCGGGGTCGGCAGGGGAGGGGGCGGGCACGGAAGGAGCGGCGGAGGATGCGGTCATGGGGCTGGCATCATATCGGCCATGGCTTTCTCCTTACAGGCAGTAGCGTCGCGCGTCGAGTCGCTGGCGGCAGAGCTGTCGCACTTCCCCTGGCGCACCACCGCGCAAACGCTGCGCGAGCGCTTCCGTGAAGACCATCTGGGCCTGACGGCCAGCAGCCTCACGTTCACTACCATCCTGGCGCTGGTGCCGTTCTTCACGGTGGCGCTCGCGGTGTTCACGGCATTCCCCATTTTCGGCAAGCTGCAAGACGCGCTGCAGAGCTGGCTGGTGACCAGCCTGGTGCCCGACAGCATTTCGCGCCAGGTGCTGGGCTACCTGAACCAGTTTGCCGCCAAGGCCAGCGGCTTGGGAGTGGCGGGCTTCTCGATCGTTATGGCTACGGCGCTGGCGCTGATCCTCACCATCGACCGCACGCTCAACGACATCTGGCGCGTGCAGCGCCTACGCCCGCTGGGCCAGCGCGTGCTCATCTACTGGGCGGCCATCACGCTGGGGCCGCTGCTCATGGGCGCCAGCCTGGCGCTTTCTTCGTATGTGATGTCGGCTTCGGGCGGGCTGGTCAAGCGCCTGCCGGATGGCGTGCACCTGCTGTTCGACTCGATCCAGTTCGTGGTGCTGGCGGGTGGCATGGCCGCGCTGTACCACTACGTGCCCAACACGCCGGTGAAGTGGCGGCATGCGTGGACGGGCGGGCTGTTCGTGTCGGTGTGCATCGAGATGGCCAAAAAGGTGCTGGCGCTGTACCTGGGCAAGGTGCCCACCTACTCCGTGGTGTACGGTGCATTTGCCACGCTACCCATCCTGCTGGTGTGGATCTATGTAGCCTGGGTCATCGTGCTGCTGGGCGCGGTGGTCACGGCCTACCTGCCCAGCCTGCTGGCGGGCGTGGCGCGCCGCGGCACGGTGGCGGGCTGGACGTTCCAGCTGGCGGTGGAGGTGCTGCAGCAGTTGCACCGCGTGCGCGACCAGCCCCTCAAGGGCCTGCGCCCCAGCCAGCTCGCCCAGCTGCTGCGGGTGGACGTGCTGCAACTGGCCCCAGTGCTGGAAGCCCTCACGGCGCTGGACTGGGTGGGCCAGGTGAACGACGCGGCAGTGGGTGCCTCCGACGTTCCCGAGCCCCGCTGCGTGCTCCTGGCCGTCCCTGGTGCGACACCGCTGGCGCCGCTGGTGCAGCGGCTGCTGTTGGATCGCTCAGCCACCCTGGCACCCTTGTGGGCGCATGCGCGCCTGGATGGCCTTCTGCTGCAGGACGTGCTGGAGGCGGGCGACGCTGCCTGACAGGCCGTTGCATCGATTTTGATGCTATACAAAATATAGCTGGTGACGCTTGATGGATAAGCGCTGGAGCCGATTTTTTCTTCAAGCGTTCGCCGCCGCCGCGACAACGGTCAGAACGGCACCTTGCCGGTCCACAAATCCTTGTACATCACCCAGTCGCCCATGAAGCTGTACAGCGGCCGCTTGAAGCTGGCAGGCTTGTTTTTCTCGAAGCCAAAGTGCCCCAGCCAGGCGAAGCCATAGCCGCACAGCAGGCCGTACAGCAGGTACTGGGGCTTGCCGGTGGCGATCAACATGGCCAGGCAGACCAGGCTGAGCGTGGAGCCCACGAAGTGCAGCCGCCGGCAGGTTCGGTTGCTGTGCTCGGTGAGGTAGAACGGATAGAACTCCGCGAAGGACTTGAAGGTGCGCGGGTCGGTGGCGGGTAGGGGGGCACTCGTGTCCATGGCTGTCTCCTGGTCATTGTCGTGCAGGCCCGGATCCCGGTGAGCGGGCCTCTGCTGGTTCGCGCTTTATACGCTCAAGTCCGCGCGGGTGGCGTGCCCGATTTGACAGTCGGTGTGGGGCGATGTTTTAATAAATCGACTAGTTGATCTATTAATAATCAAGCCCCCGGCTTTTGATTTTTCCCATGCGCACCGTCAACCCTGAACACCAGCGAGCCCGGCGCCAGCAGATCCTGGAGGCCGCCGTGGCCTGCTTCATGCGCAAGGGCTTCCATGCCACGCGCACGGCCGAGATCTGTGCCGAAGCCGGCATGAGCCCGGGCAACCTCTTTCACTACTTTCCGACCAAGGAGGCCATCATTGCCGCCATCGTGGAAGAGGATCAGCGGGAGACTGCCGAACGCTTTGCTGCCGCGGCCCAGGCCGACGCGCTGTACCCGGCTTTGATCCGCATCGTGGAGGACAGCCTGGCCCTGCTGACGGATCCGGTGTACACCCGCATCGGGCTGGAGGTGCTGGCCGAGGCGGTGCGCAACCCCCAGGTGTTTGCCTGTGTGGCCCGCAGCGAAGCCGGCCGCAAGGCGCAGCTCGCGCAGCTGCTGGATACCGCCGCGCAGCGCGGCCAAGTGCGTCTGGCAATGTCCCCCGCCCAGGCAGCGGACTGGATCCTGCTGCTGCTGGACGGCGCCTTTGGCCGCGCCATGGTGGAGGACCGCTTCGATCTGCAGGCCTACCGCAGTCTGGTGCTGGGTGCGATAGCCGCTGCCGTGACGCCGCTGCCCGAACCGCAGCCCGAAAGACCACGGCCTAAAAGGCCCCGCGCCGCTTGACGCCACTGTCCACCCTCCGCTCCCGCACGCAGCGGCCCCCACACACCTCATGCACCCCACTGCTCCATCCGCCCCCAGCGGCCGCGATCACGCCATTGACGCGCTGCGTGGCTTCGCACTTTTGGGCATTCTCCTGGTCAACGCCGGCAGCTTTGCGTCCACCTATTTCGGCGTGGACGTGCCCGACCCTGCCTTCTCCCGGCCGGTGGATCATGCCGTGCGGTGGCTGGTGAGTCTGGTGTTCGAGACCAAGTTCTACCTGCTGTTCTCACTGCTGTTCGGCTACAGCTTTGCGCTGCAGATGGATTCTGCCGCGCGCGCAGGCAGTGCTTTTGTGCCCCGTTTCATGCGCCGCTTGGGCGGGCTGGCGCTGCTGGGCCTGGCCCATGCTTGGTTGCTTTTTGCGGGCGACATCCTGCTCACCTATGCGATCCTGGGCTTGGTGCTGCTGGCCTTGCGGGGGCTGCGCCCGTCCACGGCTGTGGCCCTGGCTTTGGCCCTGCTGCTGGCCTCGACGGCGGGCTGGGGGCTTTTGGCCTGGTTGCTGGCGCACGCTCCCCTGGCCGAGCTGCCGGTGGCTGAGTTGCATGCCAAGGCTCAGCAGGCTGCTCAGGCTTACCGCGCCAGCGTAGTAGACGCCGTTGCCCAGCGCGGCCGGGACATGGCCGAAGGCGCGTGGTTCGTGCTGGCCTTCGTGCAGGCGCCCTGCGCGCTGGCCATGTTTCTGCTGGGGCTGGCTGCGCAACGCTCCGGATTTCTCGTTCGCGTGGCGCAGCAGCCCGAACGCCTGCGCCGCTGGGTGGTGGCCTGTCTGCCGCTGGGCGCTGCCGGGGCACTGTTCTATGCGTCGGCGCAGGGCAGCACGGGCGTGCGCCTGCCCGAACACGTGGGGCTGGCGGCGCTGGCGGTGGACCTTGGAACGGCGCCCTTGCTCACCTTTGTGTACGTGGCGGGCCTCCTGTGGGCATTGCGGAGCGGCCGCACAGGCCACCGCCTGGGCGCCCTGTTGGCGCCCGCCGGTCGCATGGCGCTGTCAAACTACCTGCTGCAGTCGGTCGTGGGGGCGCTGGTGTTCACTGCCTACGGCTTGGCGCTGGTCGGTCGGGTGGCTCCGTGGCAGGTGGTGGTGGGCGCGCTGGCGCTGTATGCTGCCCAGCTGGCGTTGAGCCGTCGCTGGATGGCCACGCACGCCTATGGCCCTGCCGAATGGCTGCTACGCGCGTTCACGTTGTGGCAGCGGCCCGCCTGGCGGCGCACCGGGGGTGGATGAGCGGGCGCCTCAGCGCGACAGAAAGTCGCGCAGCGCAAACAGCGTTTCTTCCGGCGCCTCGGTCATCTGGTTGTGCCCCACGGGCAACTGCGCCACCTGCACCTGCTTGCCGGCGGAGCGCGCCGCGCTGATAAGGCCCTGCGCGGCCTTGGGCGATGTCATCTGGTCCTGCCCGCCCAGGGCGAAGAGCACCGGGCAGGTGATCCGGGCCATGGCCGCTTCGCCGCCCGTGTAACTGTCGCAGGCCACAAAGCCGCGGTGGAACACATTCACGGCGGGGTTGCTGCGCAGCACCTTGCGCCCCAGCGCCATGCCCGCGCCAAACACCCAGGTGCCCGGGCCCAGCGCCGAAGGCGGCGCGGCCAGCGTGCTGCGCGAGAACACGTTGACCATGCGCAGCGCCTTTTCCGGGTCGGCTTGCGATGCTTCGATGAGTGCGGGCGAAACTTTCATCGGGAAGGCCGTGCCCACCAGCACCAGGTGGCTGATGCGATCGCCCAGCCGCGCCGCGGCCTCCATGGCGATCAGCGAGCCCCAGCTGTGGCCCACCAGCGCCGCGCGTTGCACGCCCGCGGCAGCCAGCAGCGCGCCGATGAATTCCGCGCCTTGCTCCACCGTGGCTGGCGCGTCACCGCCGCTCTTGCAGTGGCCCGGCAGGTCGATGGCCAGCACGTTCCAGCCGTGGTTGGCCATGTAGCGGCTTTGCAGGGCCCACACGCTGTGGTCATTGAGCACGCCGTGGATGAACACCACGGTGGGCTTGGCGGCATCGAAGGGCTTGCCGCCGGTGTAGCAGTAGGTGGCGGCGCCGTTGACTTGGATGTGCATGGGAAGGCTTCCTTGGGTTCGGTTGTCTCGGTGTGGGTTTGTTGGTTCTTTGAATGGAGTGCCTGCGGGCCGGCGCCTTTTCTTTCTTGTTCTTCTTTTCAAGCGCGCGCCATCGCTGCGTCCATTTCCTGCAGCCAGCGCTGCGCGGCGGTGCGCACCTGATCGCTGGCATCGCCAGCCGCCAAGGCCTGGGCCAGCGCGCGCTGTCCATGGGCCTCGTGGCGCCAGTAGCCCAGGGCCAGCACGGCCAGGTAGCGCACGGTGTCGTCGCCGTCTTGCGCCGCGGCCTGCGCCAGCGCGGGCACGGTTCGCGCACCGATGTGCTGGCCCAGGACACGGTCCCCCAGCACCATGGCGGCGTGCTGGCGCACGATGGTCAGCGGCGAGCGCAGGCCGCGCAAGGCCTCGTCCACCTCGCCGGGCCGCAGGGTGCAGGTGCCGCTGCCGGGGCGCAGCCACTGCTCCACCCGGGGCACCAGGCTTGGGCGCAGCGCGGGCAAGGATTCCAGCACACGGTAGTCCAGCGGCAGGGGGGCCAGGGCGTGGTCGCGAAACGGTCCGTAAGGCGACGACAGGCCCTGTGCCACGCAGTCATCACCCAGCGTGCCCGCTTGCGCCTGCTGCACCAGCCAGGCGCTGTCGCCCAGGTGGGCAAGGGCGCTGGCGCACCAGTTGCGCCCGGCCTGCGCCGAATGACGCTGATGGTTGCGTGGCACGGGCAGCAGCACCTGCGTGCGCAGGGCGGTGACCACGTCCGGGCTCGTCTGCCCGATTTCGCCCAGCAGGCGCGCAGCTTCGCATTGCGTGCTGGGGCGCGCCAGCAGGGCCAGCAGGGATGGAACGGCGGCAGGGCCCATCGCCCGCAGAGCGCGCTGGGCTTCTTCGCCGTTGCGCTGCGCGCGCTCGCGCGTCAGGCCCAGGGCAGGGTCTGGAGCGCCCTCCAGGCAGGCCAGGTGGTAGCGTAGGCGCGCTGCCGGTGGCAGGGCCTGCACGCGCACGGCTTCGGCGATGTCGGCCGCGTGCCCTGGCAGCAGGCGGGCAAAGGCTTGGTCGCCCAGGCAGCGGCGCGCAATGGCAATGCCTTCATCACTGTCTTCGTGGAGCAGTACGGCTACGTCGGGTGCCAGCCGATCGGCCTGCGGCGACGCCTGAAGGGCGGCCCGCAGCCGGTGGCACACCGTCACGAGGGTGTCGATGCAGCGCTGGGCGGTGGCTTGCCAATGGGCCACATCGCCGCGTTGCGCTTCGGCGCACAGGGCGGCTTGCGCAGCGGCCAATGGGGCGCTGCCCGAGGCCAGCTCGGGCCAGCACCAGTCGGCGGGGTTCCAGCGCAAGCTGTAGAGCGTGCCTTGTTCGCTGTCCTCCCCATCGCCACCGGCCCGGGCCAGCGCGGCCAAGCTGTTCATCGCAACCGAGGGCAGGTGGATGGGGCCATCCAGCTCGCGGTACAGGCCTGCCAGCGCCACGGCGTACACGTCGCCGCGCAGCGAGTGCGCCTGCAGCGCGGGCAGCACCACGGCCAGTGCGTCGTCCAGCACGGTTTGCTCGAAAGCCTGCCAGTCCATCGCGGCTTTGGCTCGGTCCGGGATCATCGCGGCTTCAGGCCGCTTTCTCTGCGGCCTTGAGCGCGCGCTTGAGGTCGTCGATGAGGTCGTCCGCATCTTCGAGGCCGATGGACAGGCGGATCGTGCCCTGCGTGATGCCGGCATTTGCCAGCGCCTCGTCGCTCATGCGGAAGTGGGTGGTGCTGGCCGGGTGGATCACCAGGCTGCGGCAGTCGCCCACGTTGGCCAGGTGGCTGAAGACCTTGAGTGTTTCGATGAACTTCTTGCCTTGCTCCCGATTGCCTTTGAGGTCGAAGCTGAACACCGAACCGGCGCCGCGCGGCAGCAGCTTTTGCGCCAATGCGTGGCTGGGGTGCGACGCCAGCATGGGGTGGCCCACCCGCGACACAAAGGGCTGCGCGGCCAGAAAGTCCACCACCTTTTCGGTGTTGCGCACATGGCGTTCCATGCGAAGGGGCAGCGTTTCGATGCCCTGCAGGATCAGCCAGGCCGTGTGCGGGCTCATGCTGGCGCCAAAATCGCGCAAGCCCTCGCGCCGCGCGCGCAGCAAGAAGGCGCCCACGGTGCTCTCCTCGGTGAACACCATGTTGTGAAAGCCGTCATAGGGCTGCGTCAGCTCAGCGAACTTGCCGGCCGACTTCGGGCCGTCCCAGTCGAAGCTGCCGCCATCCACCACGATGCCGCCCACCACCGTACCGTGGCCCGAGAGGAACTTGGTGGCCGAGTGATAGACCAGGTCGGCGCCCAGCTCCAGCGGCTTCATGAGCCAGGGCGAGGTGAGGGTGGAGTCCACCAGCAGCGGCACGCCGGCCTCGTGCGCGATGGAAGACACGGTGGGGATGTCCAGCACGTCGAGCCCGGGGTTGCCCACGGTCTCTCCGAAGAAAAGCTTGGTGTTGGGCCGCACAGCCGCGCGCCAGCCGTCGATGTCGCCCGGCTTCACGAAAGTGGTCTCGATGCCGAAGCGCGCCAGCGTGTAGTGCAGCAGGTTCTGCGATCCGCCGTACAGCGCCGTGCTGGCCACGATGTGGCTGCCCGCGCCCATCAGCGTGGCCACGGCGAGGTGCAGGGCGGCTTGGCCGCTGGCCGTGGCGATGGCGCCCACGCCGCTTTCCAGCGCCGCCACGCGCTGCTCCAGCACGGCGTTGGTCGGGTTGCTGATGCGGCTGTACACGTGGCCGCCGCGTTCCAGGTTGAACAGGGACGCCGCGTGGTCGCTGGATTCGAACACGAACGAGGTGGTCAGATGGATGGGCGTGGCGCGCGCGCCGGTGGCGGGGTCGGGGCTGGCGCCTGCGTGCAGCGCCAGCGTGTCAAAGCCGGGGTCGGAATAACCGGGCATCGGGGTGTCTCCCATGTTGTCAGTGCAGCGGGGATTGTGGGCTATATTCCCATCGATCATTCAGACTGCGGCAGCGCCGCCGCCCCTCGGAGACACAGCACCATGAAAGTCAGCGACATCCTTCGCGTCAAAGGCAACACCCTGTACACCGCCACGCCGGACGAGCCGCTGTCGGGTGCGGTGGCAGTGATGGCCGAGCGCGATATTGGCTCGCTGGTCGTCATGGAGCACGGCGACCTGGTGGGCATGCTCACCTTCCGCGAAGTGATCCAGGCGCTGGTCAAGAACGGCGGCAGCGTGGGCACGATGCTGGTGCGCACGGCGATGGACGATGCGCCCCTGACCTGCACGCTGGAAACCGACATGGACGAGGTGCGCCGCATGATGCTGGACCGCCACGCACGCTACATGCCGGTCATGGACCGCCGCATGCTGATGGGCGTGATCAGCTTCTACGACGTGGCCAAGGCCGTGGTGGACAGCCAGAACTTCGAGAACAAGATGCTCAAGGCTTACATCCGCGACTGGCCTGAGGATAAGCAACCAACCCCCTGAGTCGCCTTCGGCGCCTTCCCCCTTCTCTCGCATTGCTGCGCAACGCGGGAAGGGGGACGCCACCGGCGCGGCGGGGCGGCCCTTGCACGGTGGCCGCTGGCGGAGGGCGTGCGGGCGCGAGCGTTGTGGCTCGTTTCCAGAGCGCCGATGCCTGTCTGGGATAATTCGTCGCCATGAGCGGCAACACCTTCGGAACCCTATTCGCAGTCACCAACTTCGGTGAATCCCACGGCCCGGCCATTGGCTGCGTGATCGACGGCTGCCCGCCTGGCATGCCGCTCGCAGAGGCCGACATCCAGGCCGACCTGGACCGGCGCCGTCCCGGCACCAGCCGCCACGTCACGCAACGCAACGAGCCCGATGCGGTCGAGATCCTCTCGGGTGTGTACGAAGGCAAAACCACCGGCACACCCATCGCCTTGCTGATTCGCAACACCGACCAGCGCAGCAAGGATTACAGCAACATTGCCCAGAGCTTCCGCCCGGGCCATGCCGACTACACCTACTGGCACAAGTACGGCATCCGCGACCCGCGCGGCGGCGGCCGTTCGTCGGCCCGCCTCACGGCGCCCACGGTGGCCGCAGGCGCCGTGGCCAAGAAGTGGCTGGCCCAGCAGTTCGGCACGCAGTTCCGTGCCTGCATGACGCAGCTGGGTGAACTGGCGATCCCGTTCGAGAGCTGGGACCACGTGCAGAGCAACCCCTTCTTCGCGCCCGTGGCCGATGTGCAGCAGTACGAGGACTACATGGATGCCCTGCGCAAGGCCGGTGACTCGTGCGGGGCGCGCATTCGCGTGCAGGCCACGGGCGTGCCAGTGGGCCTGGGCGAGCCGCTGTACGACAAGCTCGACGCCGACATTGCCTACGCCATGATGGGCCTCAATGCCGTCAAAGGCGTGGAAATTGGCGCCGGTTTTGCGAGCGTGACCCACCGCGGCACCATGCACGGCGATTCGATGACGCCCCAGGGCTTTCGCACCAACCACGCCGGTGGCGTGCTGGGCGGCATCAGCACGGGGCAGGATCTGGAGGTGAGCATTGCCATCAAGCCCACCAGCTCCATCGTCAGCCCGCGTGAATCGATCGATGTGCATGGCAATAGCACCGAGGTCATCACCAAGGGCCGCCACGACCCCTGCGTGGGCATCCGCGCCGCGCCGATTGCCGAGGCGCTGCTGGCGCTGGTCGTCATGGACCACGCCCTGCGCCACCGCGCCCAGTGCGGCGATGTGGTGCCTCCGGTGCCGCCCATTCAGGCATCGTTCCTGTAACGGGCGCGTTGCGCTGCGGGTAGAGCACGGGCTTTCGGTGCTGATGACGCAGAGGGCGTGCAGCGATGCACGCCCTTTTTTCTTGGATTGAATGAGGTAGTCCATGCTCAGCTTGTTGGCACAGGGTTTCATGGGATCGCAGCGAGGTCGCCGCAAGGTCGCACTCGCGATGGTGGCCACACTGGGGGCGCTGGTCTCGGGCTGCGGCACGGCTTTGCCTCCGGCCGAGGGGCGCAACCCCCAGCACTTCGACATCACGCTCATTGGCTTCAATGACCTGCACGGTAATCTGGAGCCGCCGCGCATGGCGCATACCGTCCAGACTGCGGCGGGGCCGGTCTCGGTGCCTGCCGGGGGCATGGCTTATTTCGCCAGCGCCGTTGCGGCGCTCAAGGCCCGGGGGCCGCACTACGCGGTGGTATCGGCGGGCGACATGGTGGGGGCATCCCCCCTGCTGTCGTCCCTGTTCCTGGATGAGCCCACCATCGAGGCGGTCAACGCCATGCAGATCGACTTCAATGCCGTGGGCAACCATGAATTCGACCGGGGCTGGCGTGAGCTGCTGCGCCTGCAGCACGGCGGCTGCGAGAAGTTCACCGCGCGCCAGCCCTGCCAGATCAGTCAGCCCTTTGCGGGCGCGCGGTTCGGCTTCCTGGCGGCCAACACCGTGCGCACCGAGGATGGGCGCACGCTGCTGCCCGCCACGGGCATCAAGCGGTTTACCGAAGGTGGGGTGACCATCACGCTGGGCGTGATCGGGCTTACGCTGCAGGCCACGCCCACCATGGTCAGCCCCTCAGGCGTGGCGGGGCTGCGCTTTGAGGACGAGGCGGCCACGGCGAATGCATTGATTCCGCAACTGCGAGCCCAAGGGGCCGATGTGATTGCCGTGGTCATCCACGAAGGGGGCAGCACCACGGCGGGCGTGCAGGAGACCAGCTGCGCCGGCCTTTCGGGTGATATCGTTCCCATTCTGGAGCGGCTCGACCCCGCCGTGGACGTGGTGGTCTCGGGCCATACGCACCAGGCCTATGTCTGCGACTACAGCCGCGTGAACCCGGCCAGGCCCTTTCTGCTGACCAGCGCCGGGCAGTACGGCACGCTGCTCACGGACATCCAGTTGCGGGTGGACACGCGCACGCGCCGCGTCGTACGCAAGGCGGCGCGCAATGTCATCGTGCAGGGCGAGGCGTTCACGGGCGGCCAGGGGCATGTGCCGCTCACCTCGGCCGTGCCGTCCTTCGCGGCCGATCCACAGGTGCAGAAGGTCATCGACACCTACCGCACTGCCGCCGTGCCGCTGGCCCAGCGCCCCGTGGGGCAGGCCGCGGCAGCCTTGCGGCGCACACCGACGCCATCCCTCGAAAGCGCGCTGGGAAATCTGGTGGCTGACGCGCAGCTCCATGCCACGCGTGCACCGGAGCAGGGCGGGGCACAGCTGTCGTTCATGAACCCGGGGGGGCTGCGCGCCGACCTGGTGCCGGATGAACAAGGGCTGGTGCGCTATGGTCAGCTCTACGCAGTGCAACCGTTCGGCAACCAACTGGTCGTCAAGACCTTCACGGGGGCGCAGATCAAGGCGGCGCTGGAGCAGCAGTTCGCCAGCGGCAGCAACACCGTGCAACGGCCCCGGGTGCTGTTGGTGTCTGCAGGGTTTTCGTACCGCTACGACCTCATCCAGCCCGCGGGTGCGCGCATCAGCCACATGGTGCTGAATGGCGCACCGCTGCAGGACGATGCGCCGGTGCGTGTGGTGATGAGCAGCTACCTCGACAGCGGCGGCGACAACTTCACCGTGCTGACCCAGGGCCGCGACCGCATGGTGGGTGGGCTGGACCTGGACGCGCTCGAGGCCTACTTCCGTGATCGCAGCCCAGTACCGGTGCCCGCCACAGACCGCATCACGCGCGTGGCCCGCTGAGCTGCGCTGGGCGGCTTCCGCCCTCGCGTGGTCGACGCCTTCACCGGCCCTCACTGCGCTCCGGGCGCAACGCCGCCAGCCAGCGCAGCGGATTGAACCCCGTCACCAGCCCGGTGGCTACCAGCACCAGCGCTCCACCCCACACCATTCCGGAGCCCAAGGCCTCGCCCAGAAAGATGTGGCCCCATGCCACGCCGAACAACGGGATCATGAAGGCCGAACTCATGGCCGCCACGGGCGAGACATGGGTGAGTACCCGCAGATTGAGCCAGTAGGCCAGGCCCGAGGTCACGATGCCCATCACGGCCACCGCCGCCAACGCGCCCGGCGTGAAACGGGCTGCTGGCAGGCTCCAGGCCGCGCCCGGCAGCAGCAACACCAGCGCGGCAGCGTGGATGCCTGCGGCGATCGACAGGGGCGACATGCGGGCGGTGGCGCGTTTCATCCAGGTGGTCGAGATGCCATAGCAGGCCGACGCGACGATGCAGCCGAGGGCCGCGATGAGCAGCGCTGGCGTGGGCGCCACAGGCCCCAGTTGCACGATCAGGGCCACGCCCGCAAAGCCACAGAGGCAGCCCAGCCATTTGCGCAGACTCAGTGTGTCCTCCTTCATCCACGCGGCGGCTAGCACGCTGAACGGAACGGCCATGGTGTTGAGCAGTGAGCTGTATCCCGCTGGCAGGTGCAGCGCAGCCCATGAGTAGAGGAGGAAGGGCGCAGCGACCGTGAGCGTACCCAGCCCGAACAGCTCGCGCCAATGGCGCCACGGCCATGATTCGTTGGCGACCCGCATGATGCCAATCAGTGTCAGCGTCGCCAGGCCAATGCGTAGCGCAGCCATGACATTGGGTCCAAGCACGGGGCTGGCAATGCGGATGAAAAGAAAGGAGGCGCCCCACAGGGCGGATAGCAGCACCAGCTGCAGAAAGTGGCGGGTTTTCACCCGGGGCATTGTGGGGTATCGGCGCGCCGCGCGTTGGCGCACGCCAGGCCAAGTTTGGCGCCAAATTGGCCTGGCGTGCTTTTGCAGTAAGCGCTGGCAGCTATCAATGCAGTAGCGCCCTGCGGTGTAGCGCACGCGTCAGCGGAGGCTGCGCAGGCGTGCGTTCCGCTCGCGTTAGTGAAAGTTTGCTACTCAATTCATAGCTTTCAGCGCTTGCAGGATAAGCGCTGAAGGCAAGAACGATTGGATTCGTTCTCTGCTGTGGCTATCGCCGGCTCAGATGCGAAGGCAAGCGCTTGTCACTTGCGCACTTCGTCGACCATGGCGCGGAAATCGTCGATGTCTTCGAAGCTGCGGTACACGCTGGCAAAGCGGATGTAGGCCACCTTGTCGAGCTTCTTGAGTTCGCGCATCACGAGCTCCCCAATGCGGCTGGAGAGGATTTCGCGCTGCCCCAGATTGAGCAGCTTTTCCTCGATCCGCTCGATGGCGCTGTCGATCTGGTCGGTGCTCACGGGGCGCTTGCGCAGTGCCAGGTTGAACGAGGCGAGCAGTTTGCCCCGGTCGTATTCAATGCGGCGCCCGTCCTTCTTGACGATGGCCGGGAAGTTCACTTCCGGCCGTTCGTAGGTGGTAAAGCGCTTGTCGCAGGCGCCGCATTGGCGGCGGCGGCGAATGAAGACCCCATCCTCGGACACCCGCGTCTCAACGACTTGCGTCTCGAGATGGCCGCAGAAGGGGCACTTCATGGGGGTTGCCGGTACTGGGTTTAACGGTAGACCGGGAAGCGCGCGGTCAGCGCATTGACCTTCTCGCGCACCGCGGCGATGTTGGCTTCATCGCGCGGGTTGTCCAGCACGTCCGCGATCAGGTTGGCGGTGATGCGGGCTTCTTCTTCCTTGAAGCCGCGCGTGGTCATGGCGGGGGTGCCAATGCGCACACCGCTGGTCACCATCGGCTTTTCAGGGTCGTTGGGGATTGCGTTCTTGTTGATGGTCATGTGGGCGGCGCCCAGCACGGCCTCGGCTTCCTTGCCGGTGATGCCCTTGGCGCGCAGGTCGACCAGCATCACGTGGCTCTGCGTGCCGCCCGACACGATGCGCAGGCCGCGGGCCGTCAGCGTCTCGGCCACCACTTTGGCGTTCTTGGCCACTTGTTCCTGGTAGGCCTTGAACTCGGGCTGCATGGCTTCCTTGAAAGCCACGGCCTTGGCCGCGATCACGTGCATCAGCGGGCCGCCTTGCAGGCCGGGGAAGATAGCGCTGTTGATGGCCTTCTCATGCTCGGCCTTCATCAAGATGATGCCGCCGCGGGGGCCGCGCAGGCTCTTGTGGGTGGTGGAGGTCACCACGTCGGCGTGGGGCACGGGGTTGGGGTACACACCCGCAGCGATCAAGCCAGCATAGTGGGCCATGTCCACCATGAAGATCGCGCCCACGTCCTTGGCCACCTTGGCAAAGCGCGCAAAGTCGATGTGCAGGCTGTAAGCCGATGCACCGGCAATGATGAGCTTGGGCTTGGTTTCGTGGGCCTTCTTTTCCATCGCATCGTAGTCGATGGCTTCGTTGGCATCGAGGCCGTAGGAGACCACGTTGAACCACTTGCCCGACATGTTCAGCGGCATGCCGTGGGTCAGGTGGCCGCCTTCGGCCAGGCTCATGCCCATGATGGTGTCACCAGGCTTGAGGAAGGCCAGGAACACAGCCTCGTTGGCCGACGCACCACAGTGCGGCTGCACGTTGGCGGCTTCAGCACCGAAGATCTTCTTGACGCGGTCGATGGCCAACTGCTCAGCCACGTCCACGTGCTCGCAGCCACCGTAGTAGCGCTTGCCGGGGTAGCCTTCGGCGTACTTGTTGGTCAGCTGCGTGCCCTGCGCCCACATCACGGCGGGGGAGGCATAGTTCTCGCTGGCGATCAGCTCGATGTGGTGCTCTTGCCGGGCGTTTTCAGCCTGGATGGCGGCAAACAGCTCGGGATCGGTTTGTTCGACAAGAATATTGCGGTCGTACATGGTTGGCAGTCCTATGAACTTGTGTCCCTTGAAACAAGGGCTGCCCAGGCGAACGGCTGAACGCAGAAGGGATGAACCCCGTGCGGCACGCTTCCCAGTGGTTCACAAGAGGCAGGCTCTTGCTGGTTTCCACGTCAGCGGCAGCACCCTGTCCAGGATGCAGCGCCTATCGCCAGTCGCGTACCCCGCTAGTGTAGCTGACGTGGCTTGTGCACAGACATAGCCCCAGGGCCGATCCGGTAGCACGCAAGAAATGGAAGTCGGGATGTCTTCCGCTCCCACACCGGAGCCATCCGCTCAAAGTGCAGAGGAGAGCAGTGCCAGCTTGTCATCGCTGGCGGCAGGGGCTGCTGGCGGCGCCGTTACCGGAATGATCTGTGCGGGAGCCTGCGTGGAAAGGCTCGGCGGCGGGGTGGTGGGCATCGTGCGGCCATTTGCTACCTGACGCAGCCGGAAATGCTCGGCCATCACTTTGCTTGCATAGCCCCCGTCATCGGCGAGGTTGCCTGCGCCCACATAAAAGCGCAGGCCGCCTTCCACCGAACCCGCACGGGCAATGCACTCTTGCAGAACTTTCACTCCCACACGGAGATTGCTCACGGGGTCGAAAGCCGCAAAGTGCCCGCCGAAGTTCTGATACTTGTCGGTGTGGACGTTGGTCATCACCTGCATGAGCCCTTGCGCTCCCACGGCACTTTGCGCAAAGGGATTGAAGCTCGATTCAATGGCCATGATGGCCAGGATCAGTGTAGGGTCGATCTTGGACTTCGCGCCAATGTCATAGGCCTCTGCCACCAGCACGCTCAGCGGCTCGGGGGCCACCCGATACTTCTTGCTGAGCCAAAAGGCAACAGCGGCTTGTTCCTTAGGCAGGTCCCGGGGATTGCCCGCCGTGGCGCGCTCGCTGGCTTCCGGTTCGATTGGCATGCCAAGCACTTCCACTTGGCGGGCCTGCAGCCAGTTGCGCAGCTCCGCTTCGCCCGCTTGCCGCAGGTCCGGGCGCGCTGCAAGCATGATCACGACGAAGGCAACCGCCAGCCCGAGAAGGGCGAAGCTGCTGTGGGTAATTTCAAGAAAACCTTCGGTCACGTCGGCCACAAAGGTCCGCACGCCGGAGATGATTTTTCCTGACGCTGTCATAGCTCTTCCTTTCTGAGGCGCAACGGGGAGCCGGTAGCCCTTGAGCGGGCTTGACGGGTCGCGGCGAAACGCCTGGATTGGTACGCCATCAAGAGAGGCAGCACGAATGTCGATGTGCTGGAGTGCCTGCTCTGACTTAGCCGGGTTCGGCAGCGAGGGTGGGGTTTTTACTAGCCCAGTTTTTGGGGCTCGCGGATTCTAGAAGTTCACTAAATGCGCGGTCAATACTAACATTGACGAAATTTATATCATTTGGTTATGATAAAACTGTTGTAAAACACAGTGTTTGCAGTTTTTTGGGGCTGGTTCCCGCCCCGGCTGGTACGGGCGAGGCGGTGCTCTGCGGGCGAAGGCTTGGCAAATTCAATCAGCCTGAGATACGCCATTGAATTTGCCGGTTGAGTCGTTGTGATCGCTTTGGTAAGGTTGCGTGGCCTGAGGATTTCAGGCATCGCCGGACAAGCCAAGTCTCCCGCCGAGCGCATTCAGTGCCACCGGCGCAGCAGATGGGGCTTCAAGGCAACCCCCTGGAGGCAATCTCTTGCCTCCTCGCCTGCGGACTTTTCATCTCCGCAGAGCGACTGATGGCAAAGACCGTTGTGTCAGCCGTCAAGCCCGGCGGGCAGGCCCTGGAGGTTTGTCCGTCGGGCTTTCTTGTTTTGAAGGTGGCGCTGGCGTCGTTTATCGCTCCACGGAGCCGCGGCACGGCTGGCGCTTCGTGCCAAAGAGCACGCGTTTATAGATAATGAGTGCTTGCCCCATCCATTCCGGGTCGGGGCGGCAATTCCCTTTTGTGGCCGCGCGCGCTGCGCAACGGCGCGAAGGCCTGGTCTGGCAAAGCCTTGTGCCAAGTCACAGGGCGGTTCAGTTACACCGCCGTGGTGCAGCCTGTTTGCCAAACCCTGTGAAAATAGCTTCTTTGGGCTTTGGCGAGCGGCATGACCTCTATCGCCAAAGCCGTCCCGCCGGCCCTATGCCGAGGGTACCTTTGTCCATCCATTGGTTTCATGTTTCCATTCTTTTCTCGCAGCAAAATGTCCGACGCACCTGAAGTGAATCCGGCTCCGGCCAAAACCCACGAGCCCCATCCGCTGGATGCGTTGACCGGCGGCGCTTTTTCGGCTGCAACCTCTGGCGAGCGCGCTTCCCGTATTCGAGATTGGCTGGCCACGGAGCCGGCCCCAGAGCAGCTGCAAGAGGTCTTCAAGGAGTTGAGCGGGCGTGACAAGGGCGCTGCGCGAGCGGTGCGCGAGCGCCTGGACGAGATCCGGCGTGCCAAGGGCCAGGAAGCCATCGCTGCCGAGTGGGCGGACAAAGCCCAGGCGCTGCTGGCCGCTCCCAAGCTGAACATCGCTGATGCGCTTGCTTGGCAACGTGACGCTGCCAAGGCAGGTGCGCCGCTTTCGCGCGAGCCGCTTTCTGTGCTGAAAGTGCAGCTCGCTGAGCGGGTGAAGGTGATTGAAGACCTGCAGCATCGCGTGCAAGTCCAGCGCGAAGCTGCGGTGCTGCTCGCTCAACGCATCGAAGTGCTCTCCACCAAACCCTGGCGCGATGCGCACGCCGCGATCGAACTCTTGCGCGCAGATGTGGCGCGCTGGCAGGAGCAGGCGCAAGGCCTCACCGGTGACCCCAGCTGGGTGAGTGTGGAAGCCCGCTTCCCCCCGTTGCTGGACGCTTCTCGCTCGCAACTGCTGGTAGTGTGGGAGGCATTCCAGGCGGCGGTTGCGCAAGCTGTGGCCGCCGCAGACGACACCAATGCGCCGTTGCCTCCCGTGCCGGTGTGGGCCGATGAATTGAGGGCAGCGCGCGGCCTGCCCACGCAAGCGGCTGTGGCGGCCGCAGCTGCTGCCAAACCCGTGCGGGCGGTCAAATCCAAAGCGGCCCCCGAGGTAGTTGAAAAGGCAGTTCAAAGTGTGCGCGAAGCCTTGGCGACCCTCGAAAAGGAAACCTCTGAAGGCCATGGCAAGGCCAGCGCTGGTGCAGCGGCTGCGCTGCGCGCAGTGCTGAAGGTGCACGGCAAGCACATTGACAGTGCCCTGGAGCAGCAAGTGCACACGGCACTGGTCGCGGCTGGTGAGCTGGAGGGCTGGCAGCGGTGGAGCGCCGACCAGGTGCGCGAGGATCTGGTGGCGAAAGCCGAGGCCCTGCTCAAGCGCCCCGAAGGCCAAGCCCTGGGCGGGCGCAAGATGCAAGAAACCCTTCGCAGCCTCCGCGAGCAGTGGAAACAGGCCGACCAAGGGGGCGCTCCCAATCACGCTTTGTGGAAGAAGTTCGACGAGGCCTGCAACGCCGCCCACAAAGTGGTGGAGGCATGGCTGGACAAGATCCGGGCCGAGTCGGCTGAGCACAAGGCGCACCGCCTGGCTCTCATCGAGGAAGTGAAGGCCTGGGCACAGGAGCACGCTGCCTCTGGCGACTGGAAGGCCATCAACCGAGCGCTCCACCAGTTTGGAGATCGCTGGCGCGAAGGCGGCCACGTCGGGGAAAAGCTTTTTGCAGAGCTGCAGCCGTTATGGAAGCAGGCAATTGCCCAGGCCGCTGCGCCATTGGAGGCCGCACAGAAAGAGAGCCTGGCTCGCCGCCACGCCATGATTGACGAGGCGGTCGCGCTGGGCGCGGCGCCCGCGTTGCGGATCGACGCGGTGAAGGCGCTGCAGCAGCGCTGGCAAGCCGAGGCGCAGGCAGTTCCCCTGGACCGCAAGCATGAGCAGAAATTGTGGGATGCTTTCCGCAAGCCCATCGACGAAGCGTTCCACCGCAAATCGGCAGACCGCGAGCGTGCTGTCACGGAGCTGAGCGCGCGTGATCGCGTCGTGCTGGAGGCTTCCAAGGCCCTGGAGGCGGCCAATGCCAGTGGCGATGCCCAGCAGATCCGGGCAGCGATGCAGGCATTGGAAGCAGCGCTGCGCGGGCAGGCGCAAGCCGCAGAGGCCGTGGCCTCTGCGCAGCAAGCCGAGGACAAGCAAGCCGAGCTGGGATCTGCGGCTGAATCGGCGCGGGCGGCTGTCCAGCCCGGGGCGGAAACCGGTGAGGGCGACGCAGCTGCAGCAGCCGGCTCCGCAGTGGCCGCGCCTGCGCCGGCTTCGCCCAAGCCTGCCGCGCGCCCTGTGGTCGCCGTCCGCGGCGATGACCGCCCCGGCATGAAAAAGGATGCGCCAGCGGCACCGGGCCGTGGTGGACGCCCCGGCGAGCGGCGTGACGGACGCGCCGGTGATCGGGAAGGTGGCCGTGGCCCACGGGGTGATCGCAGCCCGGCCGGTCATCGTTTTGGTGACCGCCCCGCCTACGAAGACCGTGGCCCTCGGCTGGGCGACACCGCCTTCCGGGCCCAGCGCGAAGCGATGGAACACGCCCAGCTGGCATTGAAGAAGCTGGCTGCACAGGCCCATGGCGAGGCATTGACCCAACTGCTGACTGCGTGGGAGAAGCGTGACGCGGCCTTGGTGCCGAGTGCGCAGGACCTCGGCGCGGGTGTGACGGCCTCGGTGCGCAGTGCATGGGCGCAAGCTGTGTCCACCGCTCCCCAGGGCGATGCGTCCGAGGCACTGCTGCGTTTGGAAATGGCGGCAGAGGCCCCCACGCCAGCGGAGCACATCGCTGCCCGGCGGATGCTGCAATTGCAACTGCTCACGCGTCGCAACGACCCTGCACCTGCGCAGACGTGGGGCCAGGACGTGGCGCGCGTGCTGGCCAGCGGCAGTGACGCTGCCAATGCGCGCCGCTTGCAGAATGTGTTGAAGACGTTGCTGCGCAAATAACGACAAGTCAACGCAAGGTGCGAGGTGCGTGTGAGGCGTCATGCCGCGCGCGTGCTGTGCGCTGCAGTGTCTAGGCGCGTATCGTTGAGTTGGCATCGTTGAAACTGCGTTCACCGTTCGGGCTGGGCTTTGGGGAAGCTTTGTGCAGCCTCATCGACCAGCGCAGCGCGAACGGGTCAAGCAGTTAATGCGGATTCACTCCGGCTCGGCCCTGCGCCTGCGGGGGAGAGAGGCTCGACACGCCGCCTCGCCTGAATGTTGAGTGCCTTTTCGTGCATCGACGTGCGGTGGGGTGCACATCGGCGCGCGCCAGCGCGGCGCGAGGCTGCTTCCGGGAGGGATGGCGATAGCGGTAGCTGGATCAGCGAGTGATCCATCGCGGTCCGGCTGTACGAAGATTCGCTCAGAAGCAAAAAAGCCGTTGCGATTGCAACGGCTTTTTTATTGTTTGGTGCCCAGGAGAGGACTCGAACCTCCACGATGTTACTCGCTAGTACCTGAAACTAGTGCGTCTACCAATTCCGCCACCTGGGCTTTCAGATCAGCCTCGAATTATAGAGCAAGGAAAGGTGGCTAACGGGGAGTTGCCCAGATTTTCTTGAAAAATTTCCTACGGCGAGTTTGCACCCCCGTGGACCATGGAGGCGGGCTGCGGAAATAAAAAAGCCGCTGTGTCAACAGCGGCTTTTTTATTTTAAGAACCTGCATCAGGTTCTCGTTAAACTTGGTGCCCAGGAGAGGACTCGAACCTCCACGATGTTACTCGCTAGTACCTGAAACTAGTGCGTCTACCAATTCCGCCACCTGGGCATTTCAGGAAAGACTTAGATTGTATATCAAAAAAAACACCCCCGGCACGCAACCTGCACCCCACTTGTCGCAGGAAATTGAAGGCAGCGTGCAGGGGCACCGTGATGGCCACGGTTTCGTCATCCGCGACGATGGCGATGGCGACATCTACATCCCCCCCAATGAAATGCGCGCCGTGCTGCACAAGGACCGCGTGCGTGTGCGCATCGTGCGCCAAGACCGCCGCGGCCGCCCCGAAGGCCGTGTGGTCGAAATCATCGATCGGCCACCGCAGCCCATCATCGGCCGCCTGCTGCAGGAGAGCGGCGTGTGGCTCGTGGCGCCCGAGGACAAGCGCTATGGCCAGGATGTGTTGATCCCCAAGGGCGCCACGGGCGCTGCGAAACCAGGACAGGTCGTGGTGGTTGAGTTGACAGAACCTCCCGCCTTGTTCGGCCAGCCTGTGGGCCGCATCACCGAAGTGCTGGGCGAAGTGGATGACCCTGGCATGGAGATCGAGATCGCCGTGCGCAAGTACGGCGTGCCGCACGAGTTCTCCGAGGCCTGCCTGGCCGAGGCCAAGGCCCTGCCCGACAAGGTGCGAGCGCAGGACAAGAAACGCCGCGTGGACCTGACTGATGTGCCCCTGGTCACTATTGACGGGGAAGATGCGCGCGACTTCGACGATGCCGTGTACTGCGAACCCGCCAAGGTGGGGCGGAGCAAGGGCTGGCGCCTCCTGGTGGCCATTGCCGATGTGAGCCATTACGTGGAGACTGGCAGCCCCATCGACATCGACGCCTACGACCGCGCTACCAGCGTGTACTTCCCGCGCCGTGTGATCCCCATGCTGCCCGAGAAACTCAGCAACGGCTTGTGTTCGCTGAACCCCGAGGTGGAGCGCCTGTGCATGGTCTGCGACATGCTGATCACGGCCAAGGGCGAGATCCACGCCTACCAGTTCTATCCGGCTGTGATGTTCAGCCACGCGCGCTTCACCTACACCGAGGTGGCCGCGATCTTGGCGAACACGCGCGGCCCTGAGGCCAGCAAGCGCAAGGACCGTGTCAAGGACCTGCTGAACCTCCACGACGTGTACCGCGCACTGCTGATTGCACGCCAGCAGCGCGGCGCTGTGGACTTCGAGACCACCGAGACCCAGATCATCTGCGACGAAAACGGCCGCATTGAAAAAATTGTTCCGCGCACCCGCAACGATGCGCACAAGCTCATCGAAGAGGCCATGCTGGCGGCCAACGTGTGCAGCGCCGATTTCATCGCCCAGGGCGGCCAGCCCGGCCTGTTCCGCGTGCACGAAGGCCCCACGCCCGAGAAGCAGGAGATTTTGCGCAACTACCTCAAGGCCATGGCCGTGGGGATGACCATCGGCGACAACCCCAAGCCCGCGGAGTTCCAGGCAATCGCGACGGCCACCAAGGGCCGGCCGGACGCGCAGCAGATCCACACCATGCTGCTGCGTTCCATGCAGCAGGCGATCTACACGCCCATCAACAGCGGTCACTTCGGCCTCGCGTTTGAGGCCTACACGCACTTCACCAGCCCCATCCGGCGCTATCCGGACTTGCTGGTGCACCGCGTGATCAAGGCCATCCTGAACAAGACCCAGTACAAGCTGCCATCGCTGCCCACGCCCGGCGAAGCCCATGCCAAGCTGGCCAAACGCCTGGCTTCTCGCGTGGCCGCCCCGGGCACCCAGCCACGCAAGGAGGCCAAGCCGCCCAGCCGCGAAACCCAGGCCTGGGAGGCGGCGGGCCTGCATTGCAGCGCCAACGAGCGCCGTGCCGACGAGGCCAGCCGTGACGTGGAAGCCTGGCTCAAGTGCAAGTACATGCGCGAACACCTGGGCGAGGAGTACAGCGGCGTGGTGAGCGCTGCCACCAGCTTCGGCATCTTTGTCACGCTGGATGCGATGTACGTCGAAGGCTTGGTGCACATCACCGAACTGGGCGGCGAGTACTTCAAGTTCGACGAGGCGCGCCAGGAACTGCGCGGCGAGCGCACGGGCATCCGCTACTCCATCGGCACGCGGGTGCGCGTGCAGGTCAGCCGCGTGGACCTGGATGGGCGCAAGATCGACTTCCGCCTGGTGCGCGAGGGCGAAGAACTGCTGGGCCGCGCGCTTAGGGACAAGGGGGGCGGTGCGGACGGGGCGGGTGGTGGCAACTCCCGCAAGTCGCCTTCACGCTCGGGTGGTCGCAAGTCGGACAAGGCAGCCGCGGTCCCGTCGCCGACCGAGCAAGCGGGCCTCACGCGCGAGCGGGCCGCGCGGTCGCCCATCCAGTCTCTCAAGGCCTCGGTGAAGAAGGCGGCTGCCAGCAAGTCCAGCAAGGGCAAGGCCCGAAAGCCGCGCCGGGGCTGACTTTCCGGACCGACGGGTGGGCGATTGGACGGACGGGGCCTGCCCCCAGCCGGCTTGGGCGCACCGTCGGCGCCTTGGTGTGCTCTGAGGTTGCTATTTTATTGATAGCTGCTGGCGCTTGTGCAATAAGCGCTGGAAGCGATTTCTCAGCGAATCATTCCTCAGCGGCTCATTCGCCGCGCCAACGCACTGGCCGTCAGTGCGCGGTCGGCGGGCCACTCGTCTGCCACTTGGCCGTGGACGTACACCGCTTCGCTCGCAGCGCGAAAAGCGCTGGCGCCGGCGGCCATGCGTGCGCCCACCATGCCCGCCAGCACGTCGCCCGTGCCAGCTGTGGCCAGTCGTGCGTTGCCGGTGGGGTTGATGGCGGGAACGCGGTCGGGTGCGGCCACCACCGTGCCCGAGCCCTTGAGAACGGCCACACAGTTGAACTGTTCCGCCAGCTGCCGTGCTGCGCCAGGCCTGTCCGCCTGGATCTCGGCCGTGGTCAGGCCCAGTAGGCGGGCCGCTTCCAGCGGGTGGGGTGTCAGCACAGTGGGCTGACCGTGTTGGCCGCGTGCCACTACCAGGGCGTGCAGCGCGGCCTGGTTCGCGATGGTGTTGAGCGCATCGGCATCCAGGACCAGGCGTGCCGCGCTGGTGATGACCTGAGGCAGCACGCGCGCGATGGCCTGTCCGCCGCCACAGCCGCAGACCACGGTCAGTTGCTCCAGCGCCAGGGCATCGAAGCGGCGGAACATCAACTCGGGTTGGTGCAGATCCAGCTCCAGGCGATTGCTGTCGAGCAAGGCCACCAGGACCCGTCCCGCGCCGCCATGCAGTGCGGCCGATGCGGCGAGCAGGGCTGCGCCAGACATGCCCATGCCACGTTCGTTCAGCCCTTCGCCGCCCACGACGGCCACGTCGCCATAGCTGCCCTTATGGCTGGCGTGTTGGCGGGGCTCGCTCCGCGCGGGGCCCGAGAGCCAGGCGGTCGGTGGTTCGTGCCCAGGGGGGATCCCCAGATCGTCCAGCCACACCTGGCCGGCGGCATCTCGCCCTGCGGCGGTGAACAGGCCTGGTTTGAGGGTGAGAAGGCTCAGCGTATGGCGCGGGGCCTGCGGGTAGGGCGTGTGAAGGTGCTGCGCGGGGGCGGGCGAAAAGCCTGGAGCGAATTGGCCCGTGTCCGCGTCCAGCCCGCTGGGCAGGTCGACCGCCAGTACGGGTGCCGGGCTGTGCTGGAGTGTTTGAACGCACGCTTGCAGCCGTGCATCGGCCGGGCGCACCGGGGTGGCGGGCCGCGAAGACACGCCGATGCCCAGCAGGGCATCGACGCAGAGGTCGTTGGCGCCGAGGTCATCGGGTGCAGCGTCGGCCCAGACCACTCCTGCGCCCTGCGCGCGCTGCCATGAAGCCCTGGCATCCGCGGGGGCGGTGTCCGGGTGGCCCAGCCAGGTCACCACGACCGTGCGGCCGCTGTTTTGCAGATGCATTGCGGCTTCCAGGCCATCGCCGCCGTTGTTGCCCGGGCCGCAGGCAATCCACACCCGCCGGGCGTGGGGCGCCAGGGCCTGCGCCAGTTGTGCCACGGCCAGGCCGGCGCGCTGCATCAAGGTATGCGGGGGCAGAGTTGCTGCTGCCGCGTGCTCAATGCGACGCGTGGCGGCGGTGTTGAACAGAGGGCGGGGATGGTCGGCGGCGATGCGGATCATGGGGCGGCGCGGGCGTGGTGGAGCGGCTCGCTCGCCATTGTGCGCGCTGGTGGGCTCTGTGCGCTCTTGTGCGCGGCCCGCCGCCTGGGTGCAGCCTAGGGGTCAGAACCGGCGCCAGCCCAGGCCATCCAGCGACACTTCGGGCTCGCGCCCTGCGATCTGGTCGGCCACCGCACGGGCGCAGCCGCAGGCTAGTGCCCATCCGCCCGCGCCGTGCCCGATGTTGAGCCACAGACCGGGGATGCCGCTGTCGCCCACCACCGGGGCGCCGTCGGGCAACAGGGGGCGGGCGCCACGCCAGATCTGCAGGCCCGACGAGAGCTGCGCACCACCGGGAAACCAGTCGTTGAGCGTGCGGTACAGGCGCTGCAGCGTGGGCGCGTGGTGCTCGGCCGCGGCCCCGCCCAGTTCGGCCCCACCGGCAATCCGTACGCGCTGGCCCAGGCGGGTGATGGCGACTTGCTGCGCGGCATCGACGACGCTGGCGCGTGGAGCGTGGGTGGCTTCGCGCAGCGGCGCGCTGACTGAGTAGCCGTGCACCGCCACCATCGGCAGCCGCAGGCCCAGCGCGGCCAGGAGCGCGGCCGACGCCGTTCCCGCGCACAGGACCACGGCATCAAAGCGGCGCACGTCCGGCTCTCCCTGCAGCGCCACGCCCGTGGGGGTGGCAAGGATGCGTTCCACGCGCGTGTTGAAAGCGAACTGCACCCCGGAGTCCTGTTGCCCCGGGGCGGCCTGGATGCCGTGGCGCAGAAGCTGCGCAAAGAGCCGGGAATTGCCCGCGCCCGCATCGGGCAGATGGATGACGCCGGCCAACGGCGCTTCGGGGGAAAGCCCCGGCTCGATCTGCCGAGCGACCTCGGCGCTGATCTCGCGCAGCCCCACACCGCAGTCACGCAGCACCTGCAAAGTGGGCTCCAGGCGTGCGCGGTCTTCCTCCGTTCGCAGCAGCACCAGGCGGCCGTCGGTCGCCTCGAAATCAAGTTCGTGCTGGCTGGCGATGGCTTTCAGGCGCGCCTGGCTGTACTGGGCCAGCCGTTCCACGGTTGCGGCCGGTGCGGAGCCAGCGCGGGCCGCACGGCGCCAGCGCAACAGCCAGCCCACATTGGCACGGCTGATGCCGCCCGCGAGCCGCATCGTGGCGTGGGCACCCATCAGTCGCAGGCGGGGGCCGAAGCCGGGTAGCGCCCAGGGGCTGGGCAGGTGCGGTGCGAGCAGGCCGGCGGTGGCAAAGCTGGCTTCTTCCGCTACCGCGCTGCGTTGTTCAAAGACCGTGACTTCATGGCCGTCGCTGGCCAACTCGTACGCAGTGGTCACGCCGACGATTCCGGCGCCCACGATGGCAATCTTCATGGATCTGGAGTGTTTTGGGCCTCAGGCGCTTGTCTATCAAGCGCAAGCAGCTATTGTTTTTGTAGTGTTTGCTCGATCTGCAGGGCCACGTTGAGCACGGTGTCATCCCGCAAGGCCCCGTGCCAGACCATCAGGCCGACCGGGAGTTCCCCCGGCGCATGGCAGGGCAGCGACAGCGCGCAGCCGTCGAGCAGGTTGACCACGCTGGTGTTGCGCAGCAACAGGCTGTTGACGCGGAAAAACTCTGTGTCCCGCGCGGCATCTTGCGCAGGGTCGGCGCCATCGGCTGGCGCTACCTCGGCCAAGGGCGGAGCGACGATGGGCACCGTGGGGGAGAGCAGGGCGTCGTAGCCTTCCGTGTCGGCCGCCATGCGGGCAATCCACTGCTGGCGGGCCTGGAGCAGGTCGATGTACTCCCAGGCCATCATCGTGGCGCCCTTCTCGATACGTGCCCGGACACGGGGGTCGTACTGCTCGCCAGCGCGCTGCAGCAGCTCACGGTGCCACGCGTAGCTCTCGGGCGCCGAGAAGCCGTAAGCCGGCTGGTCCAGCACGGCGGGCAGGGCGATGGTGTCGATGTGCGCTCCAGCGCGGCGCAGTGCTTCCACGCTGCGCTCGAAGGCGTGCGCCACGGTGGCGTCGGCGCCATCCAAAAACAGGGTAGAAGGCACGGCCAGCCGGTACTGCGATAGCGGCGCCAGACTCCGCGTGACCCGCCGGGCTGCCAGGATTTCATGGGCTACGATGGCGTCGCGAACCGTGCGTGTCAGCGCGCAGGCGGTGTCCAGCGTCGTCGACAGGGGGATGGCGCCCGCAGTGGGAACCAGCCGGGCGGTGCTCTTGAACCCGACGATGCCATTGAGCGCCGCCGGAATCCGGATGGAGCCGCCCGTGTCCGAGCCCAGCCCGATGAACGCAGCCCCCGTGGCCACGGACACCGCGGCCCCCGAAGAAGATCCACCGGGAACGCGCACAGGCCCGGGCAGCGCGCCAGAGCGCGCGTCCCAGGCGGCCGGGGTGCCGTAGTGCGGATTGACTCCCACGCCTGAAAACGCGAACTCCACCATGTTGGTCCGGCCGATCAGCGTCGCGCCCGCGGCACGAAGACGGGCCACCGCGGGACTGTCCTGCTGGGCGCAAGGGGCCTTCGCCAGCACGGTAGAACCGGCGGGGGTGGGCTGGCCTTGCACGTCGAAAAGGTCCTTGACCGACACCGCCAAGCCCGCCAGCGGCAGTTGTTGCACATCAGGTTGCACCACCGTGGTGCGCGCGGAATCAAAGAGCGTGCGCACAAAACTATGGGTGTTGGACGGTGCCAGGGCTGCTTCGATGCAGCGCTCGAGTTCGGCGGGCGCGGTGGTGGCGCCCTCCCGCAGCTGGGTGCGGGTGGCGATCAGGTCGTCAAGCATGGATGTGCTAGAATCTTTGGGTTTTGCTGGGTGCAGTTGCGCCAGGTGCATTGATTGCACGTTGCGCGTGGCGGCTCTCGCAAAACCAATCGCAAAGCAGCCCTGTCAAGGTGTTGCAGTGTTCGTGAAATCACGGTGCTGCAAATATTGGGGCTGATTTTAGACCTAACCTTTGGAGTATTTTTATGTCCGTTACCATGCGCGAAATGCTGGAAGCCGGTGTCCACTTCGGTCACCAAACCCGCTTCTGGAACCCCAAGATGGCCCCCTACATCTTCGGCCATCGCAACAAGATCCACATCATCAACCTGGAAAAGTCGCTCCCGCTGTTCCAGGAAGCCCAAAAGTTTGCCAAGCAACTGACCGCCAACCGCGGCACCATCCTGATGGTGGGCACCAAGCGCCAAGCCCGTGAAATCCTGGCCACCGAAGCGCAGCGCGCTGGCGTGCCCTTTGTCGATCAGCGCTGGCTGGGCGGCATGCTGACGAACTTCAAGACCGTGAAGACCTCGATCAAGCGCCTGAAGGACATGAAGGCTCAGCAGGAAGCCGGCCTCGAGAACCTGAGCAAGAAGGAGCAACTGACGTTC